>ULWO01012873.1_pt1 | contig 32488 bp, 28 predicted proteins | sample 1960421 | NCBI WGS metagenome assembly ULWO01 (sample SAMEA4835814, study PRJEB28245) | human gut metagenome | biome: gut microbiome; material: fecal sample | place: Denmark | collected 2008 | reverse complement strand
GTTCAGGAGGGATAAATTGCTTGTTCATGGGTGTTCTCCTTTCCTCACTCCCAAATGGTGCGGGTGTTGTAATGCAGGGTATGGGTGACGCCGTGGACTTCGGTGCCGTCCAGGGTGACCCAATAGGAGGTGACCTCCAGGGTACCAGAGCCGGAGAGGCTCTGCTGGGTGATCATGAGCCTGGCATTGCGGGCAGCACCGAACAGGCCGGAGGCCGTATAGAACAGCCGATAGCGGGCGGCATAGGCAACGGGAAGCTTTTCGCCGTCCACAATGATGCCGCTCTCCTGATAGTTGGCCGGGTTATCCACGGCGGAGATCAGGGTGACGCCGCGCAGGCGGAACAGACCATTCCGGACATAGTGCAGGTCCAGATAGGAGTCGCTGACGTACTTGGCGTAGATGGTGGTGTCCTCCGTGACCTGGTCCAGGTCGGCGGGGATGGTATAGGCCTGGTCGGCGAACCAACCGGCAAAGACCTTGCCGGCGGGGGCCTGGTAGGCCACCTGGTTACGGACGCCGGTACCGGCGGAAACGGTAAGCTCATAGGTCTTGGCGCCGTCCACCACGGTGACGGTGACATCCTCCACAGTGGGCACATCCGCCGAAATGGGAGTGCCATCGGCGCAGTAGGAAGCCATGGTCAGCAGCTGTGTTTCGGCAACGGCGGGAACCGTGCAGTCAGCGGTGCGGGACTCATCGCTGGACTTGATCTTGCCAGCGCCAGTGCCCTGGTAGGTGCCGGTGCGGGTGACGCTGTTGGTGACCTCCACGCCGTCCAGGGTGACCCAGTAGGGATAGTAGCTGACGGAAGCACCGGCCTGGGACCAATAGGTGTCCTTATCCAGGCCGTAGCACAGCATATAGCCATACTTGTCACCAGTGACTACGCTGGCCGCAGTATAGCTGTCGGACTGGCCCTCCTGCTTCAGGTTGATGGTGATGCCCTTGAAGGCAACGCTCTGGCCCTCCGGCAGGCTGGCAACGGTGGTACGAGCTTCGTCAATGGCCTCATAGGTCATCTGGTTTGCCGTGGTACGGGAACTATTGACATAGAAGCCAGCTTCTTTGTAGAGGCTGCGGTCAATGGCGGAAACCATATAGAAGCCAATGACATCCAGCTGCCCCTCTGTGTTATGCTCCCAGCAAGACAGAGCCATAGGCTTCAGATAAGCGTTGGGCACTTCCCAGATATAGTAGGTGGCACCGGCCTGGGGGGCAAAGCTGAGGCCGGTTTCGCCCTCGCCTGTGAAGGGATAAGCAGTGGTGCAGGCCTCGCTGTTGAAAGCTCCGCCGTACAGATAGCCCTGGCTGACGTGGGCCGTCAGATCAAACCTGCCGGTGAAGGGATAGGTCTCGGTCTCGCCCACCTGCTTTCCCTGGCCGTTTTCGTCCATCTGAACGTGGACCACATAGAAGCTCTGGGTGTAGGCAAACCAAACCTCGCGGTTGGCATTGGTAGTCGCGACTGCGACTTCAGCCGTAGCTTCTCTACTCTGAACATCAGGGGCGTTCTTGTCACGGCCATTGAGGGTATAACCATAATAGTTGGAACCGTCAATATCCTTTTTGCTGACCTGATAGGTGCCGTAGTTCAGCGCCTGGGAATCATTCACCGTGTAATACTCCTGGGCGGACAGGACCTGAGCCTTATCCGGGGAGTCCACGACCGTACCGCCGGCATTGATGGGCTGGCCATTTGCATTCACCAGATAGTAATGAATAAGAATGGTACCACCGTTGGGCGCAACCTCCGGAATGCTGAAATCCCTGCTGGTCTCCTGATCCTGATAGTCGGTGTAATGGAAGGTGGTAGCCTTATTGGTAGGATACGTCTTTCCCTTCTCCAGGCCGTCATTGAGCTTCACGCGGTACTTCATGACCGCATCCTGCCCCTCGCTGATGTCGCCAACCGTCCAGTTCAGGGTGTTGCCGCTGCGGGTAACGGTGCCCTGGCTCAAGTAAACATTATACTGCTTATTGGCATAGGCAGCATAATCATTGGTGTAGGTAGGATCGCCTGCGAAATCCAGGCCGACATAATCGCTCATGGGGTCCACCACGCTGCCATTGGTAGCAGCCTTGGCGATGCTGCCGGCGATGGCGGTAAAGGCCGCGTTCAGCTTGGTCTCCACGTTGTCATTCTGGGCAATGGCAAAGTAACCGGCAGTGGGGTCCGTGGCACAGTCTTTCAGCGTGTTCTCGCCGTTGGTACCCGCCTGGAGGGCCACGGAGAAGATGGTGGTGCCAGCGGCCTTGGCCTGGTTGGCTTCCCAGATGGTGGCTACACCGTTGTTGGTGCCTCTTGAGGTGGTAGACGTGCCGTCCAAATTATAGACATAGTACTTTGTAGTACTACCCCCGTGCTTCGGGCATGTTGCAGTGACCGTCGCGTTATAGTCCATGGTAAAGCTATTACCAGCACCGACAATATCACTGTTGCTATAACTGGGGGCAAAAGCACCGATGTTGGTGATAGAGCCGCCTCGGGGACAGCCAAGCGAAGTCCACGCCTCGCAGCCACTATAGGTTGCAGATGCAACAAACGGATAGCTGTACGTAGGTTCACCATCGGACAGGATGACGATGTTCTTCTGCTTGCCGGTGGAAGAAGCAGAGGCCAGCAGCTGCTGGGCCACATGGATACCGGCCTGCTGATTGGTGCCGCCATTGGCGTAGGTGGCGTCATCCACGGCGGCCTTGAAGTCATCCAGCTCGGAGGCCGTGTAGAAGTGGCCGCTATTGTACGCCGTGGCCGTATCGATAAAGGTGACGATGGCGATGCGGGTGGTGCTGTTCTCCGTCAGCAGCTTGTCACCGAAGGCCTTGGCAGCCTTGCGGGTGTTGGTGAGCTTGGTGCCCTCCATACTGCCGGAGCAGTCGATGACCAGAACCACGTCGGAGGTGGTCTTGTAGTTCTTGCCCTGGATGGTCAGGGTAATCTCATAGACGCCATCCTCGTCCTCCACAGGTTGTGCATCCTTGATGAGGTTAATAGAGCCCTCTGCAGGCCATTCAGGCTAGGCCGTCCCGGTCCCCGTGCTGTCCCCGTCCGCCGCAAACGACGGCAGGGCCACCAGAGACAGGGCCATGACCAGCGCCAGCACAAGGGCCAACGCCTGTTTCCATTTCTTCATATCCTCGTTCCTCCCATTGCGTTTATTTGCGCGGTGCGCATTATTTTCAGGCCCTAACGGACCTAATTGAAGATGCGACAACGCTTCCGCCGCCGGGATGCCGGTCCCAGCTGCGGAACGTTATTATAGCGCATATCGGTATCGTTTTCAAGTGTAATTTTGGTTTTCCAAAGTTTATTGTTATCTGGTTGTTATTCTATCACAAAGTCATGTCGAATGCAAGTGCATTTTCAGGGGATAAGGGAAATTTTTCTGGATTTGACGGGTGGATTGTGCTATAATATATGTGTAATTAATCAACAGGGCAGGAGGACAATGTCCATGAACGAGAGGAAAACATCCAAAAAAGCGGGATATCCCAACGGGGATGCCCGGGACTTCTTTTTACGGAATCTTGACGAAAAAACGGTAAAGGGTCCGAAAAAGCCGGAGCGGCCCGGGTCTGAGCCGCCCATCATGGCGGTGTATGCCGCGCCGGTGGTGAAGGAGAAGAAATGAGCGGGTTCCGGCTGCGCAGCTGCGTGTGGGAGCTGACGCTGGCGTGCTGCTTCGGGTGCCGGTACTGCGGGTCCGCCGGGGGGCGGGCCAGGGCCGACGAGCTGTCCACGGCGGAGTGCCTGGACACGGCGGACCAGCTGGCAGAGCTGGGGTGCCGGAGGGTGTCGCTGATCGGGGGCGAGGTGTTCCTGCGGCGGGACTGGGCGCAGATCGCCGGGCGGCTCACCGGCCGGGGCGCGGCGGTGGCGGTGATCACCAACGGGTACCTGATGTCGCCGGAGGTGCTGGCGCAGCTGCGGGAGGTCGGCGTGGAGTCCGTGGCGGTATCCATCGACGGGCCGGAGGACGTACACGACGCCGGACGGCAGGCGGGCAGCTTCCGCCGGGCCATGGACGCCGTGGGGGCGCTGGTGAAGGCCGGCATCCCGGCGTCGGTGATCTCCACCCTGCGCAGGGACTGCGGGGGGCGGCTGGAGGAGCTGTACCGGGTGCTGGAGGGCTCCGGCATCGCCGCATGGCAATTGCAGGCGTGCTCGCCTATGGGCAACGCCGCCCGGGGGCTGGACTGGCGCATGGACCCGACGGAGGTGATCCGCTTCGTGGAGAGCCACCGGGACCGCGCGCCGTTTATGCTGGGTGCGGCTGACAACGTGGGCTACTTTACAGAGGAGGAGCCGGGCCTGCGGGGCGCCGACGGGGCCTGCTTCCAGGGGTGCCGGGCGGGCATCTCCGCCATAGGCATCGACAGTGTGGGAAACATACGGGGGTGCGAGTCTATGTACGATGAGCGGTTCATCGAGGGAAATCTGCGGCAGCGGCGGCTGCGGGACATCTGGGAGGACCCGGAGGCGTTTGCGTATAACCGGCGGTTCACCCCGGAGCTGCTGACCGGAGACTGCGCCCGGTGCCGGATGGGGCCGTGGTGCGCCGGAGGGTGCCGGTCGTATAACTATTTCGTCCACGGGAAGCTGTATGAGGCGCCGGTGTGCGCCGGAGGCGCCAAATGAGCGCCGGGGCGGCAGCCGTGGGGCTGCGGCTGCGGCAGGAGCGGCTGAAGCGGGGCTGGAGCCAGGAGGGCCTGTGCCGGGGCATCTGCGCGGCGTCGTATCTGTCCAAGATCGAGCAGGGCCGGGTCCAGGCCGCGCCGGAGCTGCTGGCGCTGCTGATGAAGCGGCTGGACCTGCCCTGGTACGGGGAGAATCTGCCGGAGCTGGAGGGGCTGGTGGAGCGGCGGTACGCGCAGCTGCTGGACGGAGAGCAGGAGGCGTTTCAGGACAGCCGGGCGGCGTTCTCCCAGGCGCTGGAGACCATCCTGTCCAGTCCCCTGGCGGCGGACGGCCTGGTGCTGGACGCCGTGGACCGGCAGGACCCGTCGGACATCCCGGCGGCGCTGGAGCCGTATCTGGACCGGCGGCAGCTGGCGCTGCTGCGGATCGTACAGGACCGGGAGCCGGAGGCGGTGCGGCTGCTGCCGGAGGCGTACTGCTTTCTGATGGCGGGCATTGCCGGGTATGAGCAGGGCGGCGACTATACCGGGGCCATGGCCTATCTGCGGCAGGGCTGCGACCTGGCGGCCCGGGACGGCCGGGTGCGGCTGATGCTGGAATGCCGGCTGATTATGGGCGGCGTATGCTGCAACCAGCTGGACCTGGACGGTATGGAGGAGCACTATCGGGCGGCGGAGCGCATGGCCCGGGCCCTGGGGCGGCAGGAGGACCTGCGGGCCATGGCCTATAACCGGGCCGCCACCCAGGTGGAGTGCGGCCGGTATCAGGAGGCGTATGGGTATTTTTCCGCCCTGGAGCGGCCCCGGGTCATGGAGCTGCACAAGCTGGCGGTGTGCTGCGAGGGGCTGGGCCGGACCCGGGAGGCTCTGGACGCCCTGGACCGGGCGGAGACGGCCCCGGAGGAGTATCCGGACCGGGCTCTGTGCATGGAGATCTGCGGGCTGGTGCGGCGCAGGCTGGAAAACCCCGGCTATCTGCGGGACCCGGATTACGGCGCGGCGCTGATGGACGTGTTCCACCGCTGCCGGAGGGAGCTGCCCATCGGATACGCGGGGTTCCACCTGCCCTGGGTGCTGGAATGGCTCACCGCCGGGCGGCAGTATAAGCTGGCGTATGAGCTGGTGCGGGAATTTCCCCTGGTCCCCGGGAGAAGCTCATGACAGCGGCGGCGCTCTTTTTTGACAGACTGAACAAAATCCCTCCGGCCGGAGCCGGAGGGATTTTGCTATGCTTCCGTCAGTCTTCCATCAGCTCCTCCAGGCGGCGGCGCTTGGTCCGGGCGTCGCCGGTCAGGTGCAGCTTGGAGTAGATCTGGTTGATGTACTGCTTCACCGTTCCCTCGGACAGGAACAGCTGCCCGGCGATCTCCCGGTTGCTGAGCCGCCGGGCCATCCGCTGGGCCACGGCCCATTCCCGCTCTGTCAGAGCGGCGAAGGTCTCCGGCCGCTGCCGGACGATCTGCACCGCCTGGCACCCGGCCTGGAAGCTCTGGCCGAACCGGGCGGCCCGGGCGGCAAAGTCGTCCCCGGCCTCCGGCAGCACCTCCCGCAGGTACCGGTAGCAGGCGGCAAAGGGCAGCACCAGCCCGTCGGGCCGGGCCATATCCGCCGCCTGCCGGACCAGAGCCGCAGCCTCCCGGCGTTTGCCCAGCCGTTCATAGGCTGCGGCAGTCTGCGTCAGCACATAGATCTCCACCAGGGCGTAGTGCATCCCCCGGCACAGAGCCAGCAGCTTATCGCTGCCGCCGATGACCCGGGCATAGGCCCCCTGGGCCAGGAATACCTGGTTTTCGATCATCCGCATCATGGGCACGCAGGGCCCCAGGAAATTCACCGTATCCAGCCGGTGCTCCCGGAACAGGGAGGGGATGCTCTCCTCCTGCCCCAGCAGCGCCAGACACCAGGCGCTGCTGCTGTCGAAAATGTGCAGCCACATGGCGTTGTGCCGGCCCAGCAGCTGCTCCCGGCGGCGGCGCAGGTCCGTCTCCGGGGCTTTCCCGGCAGCCAGGGCCAGCCGCATTTCCAGAAAGTCGCAGCAAAGAGCCATATTTTCCTGGCCGCTGCCCCGGATATCTGCCCGGGCCCGCTCCAGAGCAATGGCCGCGTCGTTGAGGCGCCCCTGGGCCAGGGCCGCCTCGCCCTCCATGATCCGCTGGGCGCCCATGCCGTGGCCGCCGGTGATCTTGTAATAGTGGGGCATGCAGTCGTCCATCTCCGCCAGCTCCCGGGAAAGCTGCCCCGGGGTCCGGTGGAACATCATCAGCACCGACGGCGACCCGAAGGTCCAGCTGCCGCGGCTCTGGATGCTGACGGCCTGGTCGGTCATCTGGCGGCTGGCGCTGCGGTGCAGGCGGCTCATCTCCGTGATGTCGTTGTAATGCAGGAAGCTTTCGATCAGGTCGCACTCTCCCAGCAGATTGCCCCGCTGCCGGGGCGTCATGTCCGGGTGATTCCGGACGGATTCCAGCAGCAGCGCCTTCAGCTGCTGCATCCGGGGGATCTGCCCCCAGGTGAACATCCGCCGCATCAGCACCAGCAGGGCTGTGGGGTGCTCCATCAGCACCCGGTCACCGCAGCAGTCCAGCAGCCCCAGCACCTGCTGGGGCCGCAGGGCCGCCAGCAGAATGCCCGCATCCCGCTGGATCACGTCCAGGGCCGCGTCCCACCGGCCACATTTGCCGAAGGCGGCCAGGGCCTGCAAATAGTCCCCCCGGTCCGCATACCAGCGGCCGTACCGGGCCCGGTATTCCGCCTGCTCCTCCGGGGGCAGGGCGTCAAAATCCCGCTGGGCGCAGGCCTTCATCATGTGGTGGAACCGGTATCCCCCGCCGGGGAGCCGGGTGACAAAGGCGTTTTTCGCCGTCAGGTCCGCCAGGATCTCCGGTGTGTCCGGCTGGCCGGTAATATACCGGGCCATATCCCCGGTGAACTCGTCGGCCTGACCCATAACCGCCAGGAACCTCTGCCGCCGGGGCGGCAGGGGCCGCAGCATGGCGGCGGTGAACATCTCATAAATGTCCGTTTCCCCGGGGTCCGCTCCCTGCTCCGTCAGGGCCCGAAGCCGCAGGTAAACGGCGGCCATCCAGCCCTCCGTGGCCTGCTGCAGCTCTGCCAGCTGCTCCTGGTCCAGGGCCGCGCCGCAGCGGTGGACATAGGCCGCCAGCTCGCCGCCCTCCAGCCGCAGCTGCTCCGCGCCGATGCGGTGCAGCCGTCCGCCCAGCCGCAGCACCTGATCCCCGGACAGGATCCGGTCCCGGCTGGCGGCGATGAGGTGGACGTTTTCCGGCAGTCTCGCCGCCAGTTCGCATAAAAACCGCGCCATCCGGGGATCAGGCAGCAGGTGCAGGTCATCTGCAAACAGATACCACGGCTCCGGCCGCCGCAGCTCCCGGCACAGGGTGTCGGCCAGCAGACCGGCGGAGGCCGGGTCCCCGGGGCACTCGAAGCCCTCCAGGACGGTCAGTCCGGCGGCCCGAAAGGCCCGCCGTCCGCTTTCCCACAGGGCAGGCAGACTGTCGGAATAAATGCTGACGCGGATGGCCGAGCCCGGCGGCTGGGCCGCCAAAAACCAGTTTACCGCCGTGGTCTTTCCGTAGCCCATAGGGGCCGTCACCGTGGTCAGGGCGCAGCGGCCCATGGGCTCCAGGCTGGCCTGGAGCCGGGGGGATACATAAATTGCGCCGGGGTCCGGCTTTCGTCTTGCCATGGAACAATTGCCTCCTTACCGGGCCATATAGGCTGCGGCGCGCTGTGTCAGCTTGCTGTATACCCGCTGGACCATCCACGGCTCCGTGGACGCCTCCAGCGCCTCCCGGGGCGTGAACCAGGCCACGCCGCTGTTTTCGTCGGGCTTCTGCCGCAGCTCCCGATCCCGGGCGCCCAGCAGATAGGTGACGTTCATGTGAATGTGGCTGGGGACATACTGCCCCCGCTTTTCGTGGCCGTCCACCGTCAGGCACTCCAGGGAGAAGATCCCCGGGTGCAGCAGTTCCAGCTGCCGCAGACCCGTTTCCTCCGTTACCTCCCGCATGGCCACCGCCAGCAGATCCCGGTCCCCGTCGGCGTGTCCGCCGGTCCAGGACCAGGAGTGATAGAGGTTGTGATACACCATCACCACCTGCCGCCGGTCCGGGCTCAGGACCCAGGCGGAGGCGGTCATATGGGCGGTGAGGTTCTCCCGGTCAAATGCATCGGGATGTCCCGCCAAAAACCGCAAAATCCCGGTCTTGTCCCGCTGCTCCTGGGGACAAAGCGGGACAAAATTTTCAATATCCCGTATAATATCCATATCAATCCTCACTATCCGCTATCAGGTCCCGGACAATGGCGGAGGCCATCAGGATGCCGGCGGTGGAGGGCACCCAGGGCACGCTGGCGGGCACGCTGCGCCGCCCGGGGGACGGGGCCTCCAGCTGCCGGGTCTCGGCGGCCGGCTCGGGACTGTACACCACCTTCAGGTGCCGGATGCCCCGGTCCCGCAGCTCCCGGCGCATGACCCGGGCCAGGGGGCAGACAGAGGTCCTGGAAATGTCCGTTATCTGCAAAAGGCCGGGGTCCAGCTTGTTGCCGGTGCCCAGGGCGGAGATGATGGGGATGCCCCGCTGCCCCGCCTGGGCGATCAGGTCCAGCTTGCAGGTGACCAGGTCGATGCAGTCGGCGATATAGTCGAATTTCCCGGTGAAAAACGCATCCCGGTGGGCGGCGTCATAGGTGGCGCACAGGGGGTGGAGCCGGAGGCCGGGGTTGATGTCCCGGCACCGCCGGGCGGCTGCTTCGGCCTTATATTCCCCCACGGTGGAGGACAGGGCGTACAGCTGGCGGTTGATATTGGTGAGGCTCAGGGTATCCTGGTCCACCAGGGTCAGCTCCCCCACCCCGGAGCGGGCCAGGATCTCGGCGGCGTAGCTGCCCACGCCGCCCAGGCCGAACACCGCCACATGGCAGCGGGAGAGCCGGTCCAGGGCCCGGTCCCCCAGGACCATTTCCGTGCGTAAAAATCTGTGTTCCATAGCGGTCTCCTTGTCGGATAACAGTGGAAAAGAGGCTGGCAGCCGCCAGCCTCTTTTTTGTTGCGTAATGGGGCTCAGCCCACGTACTTCATGCCGGAATTCTCGGTGGCGGTGATGTCCTTGACCAGGTTGGCGGACCACTCGGAGTAGTCCTTGTTCATCATGGCGTTGCGGACCTGGACCATCCAATAGGGATCGTCGGTGCCCACGAAGTACATGACGTGGTAGCCGATGTAGCTGCCGCCGGCGGCATCGTTGGCCACGATGCCGGTATCGCCGGCCTTGCGGCTCTCGTCGAAGCACCAGTCGTTGAACTCGCTGACCATCTGGCCCTTATAGACCTGCTTATACAGGCCGCCGTTGGTGTTGGAGCCGGGGTCCTCGGACAGCTTGTTGGCCAGGGCCGCGAAGCTCTCCTCGGTGGCGTCGCCGTCCTTCCAGGCCTGGAGGGCGTTCTCGGCCTCCTGCTTCTTGCCGGCCTTCAGCTCCTCCAGCTTGGCCTCGTAATCGTCGGCCTTGCTGTCCAGGCTGGAGGTGTCCACCTTGAACAGAATGTGGCGCACGTCCACGGTGTTGTAATCGTTGCGGCTGCGGCTGTGGAAGATCAGCAGATAGATGGAGGTGCCGTTTTCCACCAGCTCGGTGTCGCCGGCCTGGCGGCTGTCGTCAAACACCCACTTGGTGGCGGCATCGCCGCTGTAGGTGCCGGACTCGGGGTGGGAATAGGTGGCGATGGACTCATATTCCTTGGCGGCCTTCTCGGGCAGGATGCCGGACTTGACGGTCTCCAGCACGGCGGCGGCGGCGTCCTTGGCCTTCTGCAGGGCGGCGGCGCTCTCCTCCTCGGTGGGCTGAACGGTGTTGCCGTCGGCGTCCTTGGTGGAGGCGGCGGCGCCTTTGAAGGTGATCATCTCATAGTTGGCCACGTCGAAGGAGTTCTTGTTCTCCTCGTAGTACTTCTGGAGCTCCTCGTCGGTGTACTGCAGGCTGTCGATATAATCCTGCTGATAGTGGGAGGCAATGATGGTGTCCTTCAGGATGCCCTTGAAGATCTTGACGGTCATGTTGCTGCCGTAGAGCTGCTTGATATACTCAGCCTCGCTCTTGCCGGCGGACTTGGCGTAGGTGGCCAGGGTCTCCATGGTGGAGTCCAGCTCCTTCTGCATGTCGTCGTTCCAGGTGATGTTCTTTTCGGCGGCGCCCTTCTTGAGCATGGTGATCTGGATCAGGCTCTTTTTGGCGGCGTCCCTGAAATAGGCGTCCCAGGTCATGTCGTCGGACACGCCCAGCAGGGTCTTGGCCATGTCGCTGAGGCTCTGCTGGGTCAGGGGGGTGGAGTTGCTCAGGCCGTAATAGGAGGCATACTGGCTCTGGGCAATGGAGTTATAGGCCACATGATAGAAATAGCTGACCTCGGCGGCGGAATATGTCTCGCCCTCCACGGTGACGGCGGAAGCACCCCGCTGGATCACGTTGGAGTTCCAGACCAGCAGAACGGCGGCCACCAGCACGAACACGATGGCGATGCCGCCGTAGAGCCAGTTGTTCCGGCGCTGCTTGGCGCGCTCCTCCGCCTGGCGGGCGGCCTTGGGGTCCACGGCGCCGCTGGCGGCGAACTCCTGACGGGCTTTCTTTTCTCTGGATGCACTCATAGTTGTTTCAGTCCTCTCGAAAATAGGTATCGGATACCCTTTGTAGTGTGCTGTTGGTTGATTATACAGGAAAAACCGCCTCTTCGCAAGAGGGAATCGGGATTTCCCGGGAATTTAGGCGAATTTACTCCGCCCGGTATACGACCTTGCCGTCGATGACGGTCATATATGCCTGGCCGCCGATGGTGGTGAGGGGGTCGGCGGTCCACAGGACGAAATCCGCGTCCTTACCGGGCTCCAGGCTGCCCACCCGGCTGTCGATGCCCAGGCTGCGGGCGGGGTTGATGGTGATGGCCCGCCAGGCCTCGTCCATAGGCAGACCCGCGTTGGCGGCCAGGCCCGCGCACATGGTCAGATTCTCCAGGGGGATCACCGGTGCATCGGTGATGATGCTGACGGTGAGGCCCGCCCGGTACAGGGCGCCGGGGGTGGTGAAGCTCTTGTGCCGCAGCTCGGCCTTGCTCTTGCTGCCCAGGGTGGGGCCCACAAACACCGGCAGACCCTCCTTGGCCAGCTCGTCGGAGATCAGCTCGCCGTCGGTGCAGTGGTCCAGGGTGGCCTTCACCCCGAATTCCTTGGCGATGCGCACAGCGGTGAGGATGTCGTCGGCCCGGTGGGCGTGGCACTTCAGGGGGATCTCGCCGTTGATCACCGGCAGCATGGCCTCCAGCTTCATGTCGAAGGGGGGATTCTTTCCGGCCAGCTTGTCGTCCCGGTAGCGCTGGGTCTTGAACAGCAGCTCACGCAGCAGCGCCGCCACGGCCATGCGGGTCATGGGGCTTTTCTTCATGCCCTGACCGTAGCAGCCCTTGGGATTCTCGCCGAAGGCGCACTTCATGGCGGCGGGCTCCTTCAGCAGCATATTGTCCACCCGCTTGCCGGCCAGCTTCAGCACCGTGAAGGTGCCGCCCACCACGTTGGCACTGCCGGGGCCGGTGCAGGCGGTGGTGACGCCGCCGCGGAGTCCGTTGGGGAATGCCCCGTCCTGGGGATTGATGGAGTCGATGGCCCGCAGCTGGGGGGTCAGAGGCTCCACCACCTCGTTGTAGTCCATGCCCTCCCAGCGCAGGCACTCGTTGTCCAGGCCGATGTGGCAGTGGGCCTCCACACAGCCGGGGGTCAGCAGACGGCCGCCGGCATCGATGACGGTGCAGCCCTCCGGCGGGTCGATGTGGGGAGCGATGGCGGCGATGCGGCCGCCGTCGGCCAGCAGGCAGCCGCCAGGAATGTCCGGGCCCGTGATGGGCTTTATGTAAGCGTTCTGGATCAGCAGCATAGCGATACCTCTCTTTGTTGTAAATTGAGGACATTATAGCACAGGCTGTTCCGTTTCACAAGGGTTGCGTTTTTCCCGGGGCTGCTTTATAATGTGCAGCTGGAGGAGGCGAGGACATGCGGTACACCACCCTTTGCTATATCGAAAACCCCGCCGGGGAGTATCTGATGCTCCACCGGGTGAAAAAGGAGAACGACTGCAACCGCGACAAGTGGATCGGCATCGGCGGCAAGTTCGAGGACGGCGAGAGTCCCGAGGAGTGCGCCCTGCGGGAGATCCGCGAGGAGACGGGACTGACCGTCACCGGGTACCGCTATCGCGGCATCGTCACCTTTGTGTCCGACCGGTGGGAGACGGAATACATGCACCTGTTCAACGCTGATGCGTGGACCGGCAGCGTCCGGGACGACTGCGGCGAGGGCGTGCTGGAGTGGATCCATAAGGACCGGCTGGCGGCCCTGCCCCAGTGGGCCGGGGACAGGATATTCCTGGACCTGCTGCGGCGGGATGTGCCATTCTTTTCTCTGAAGCTGCGGTATCAGGGGGAAACGCTGGCCTACGCCTGCCTGAACGGAAGGGAGCTGGTCCTGTGACGGTATTGGTCAGCGCGTGCCTGCTGGGGGTGCCCTGCCGGTACGACGGGCAGAGCAAGCGCCATCCCCTGGCGCAGGAGCTTTGCCGCAGGCACCGGGTGATCCCCGTGTGCGGGGAAATTTTCGGCGGCCTGCCCACGCCCCGCCCGCCGGCGGAGATCTGCGGGCGGCGGGTAGTCACCCGGGAGGGGGCCGACGTGACGGCGGCGTACCGGCGGGGGGCGGAGGCGGTGCTGGAGCTGGCCCGGCTCACCGGGGCGGAGGCCGCCGTCCTCAAGGAGCGCAGCCCCTCCTGCGGCTCCGGGGCCGTATATGACGGCACGTTCTCCGGCACGCTGACGGCGGGCTGGGGCGTTGCCGCCGGGCTTCTGCGGGAGCAGGGCATCCGGGTGCTGGGCGAGTCCCGGCTGGAGGAGCTTCTGCGGCAGGACGTCCGTTAAAATCACAACAAAATACGACAAAAAACTGTGAGATTCGGAGAAAATTACAAATACCATTGACACAGCACGCGGAAGTTGGTAAAGTAATACCGTAAGCGGTCGGGAACGTTACCGGTAATGTTTCCACGCTGTGGAATGGCCCAGGAAGGAGACGAAGCGCGGCATATGACCATCAAGGATATTGCGCGGCAGTGCGGCGTCAGCGTCAGCACGGTGTCGCGGGTGCTCAATGACCGTCCGGACGTGAGCCCGGAGAACCGGCGCAAGGTGCTCTCCGCCATTCAGCAGTCCAATTACATTCCCAACAACACCGCCAGGGACCTGGTGAAAACCAAGTCCGACGCCATCGGCCTGGTGGTGCGGGGCGTGTCCAACCCGTTTTACACGGATATCATCCGGGTCATCGAGGAGCAGGTCACCGCCCGGGGCTATACCCTGGTGATGCAGCAGATCGGCACCTGCGACGACGAGGTGAAGCGGGGCGCCATGATGGAGCGGGAAAAGCGGCTGCGGGGCCTGATTTTGTTGGGCGGCCGGTCCGACTATTCGCCCCAGGAGCTGGCGCCGCTGAACATCCCCTTTGTCTGCTGCTCCTACAGCAACCAGTACGGCACCCTGCCGTCGGATTCCTATGCGTCGGTATCCATTGCCGACGAGGAGGAGGCCTACCGGGCGGTGTCGGAGCTGTATCGGTGCGGGCACCGGCGCATTGCGGCGCTGGTATCCGGCGCGGAGGACCGCTCCATCAGCCAGCTGCGGTATCAGGGCTATGTCCGGTCCCTGGCGGATCACGGCCTGCCCCTGGAGCAGGAGCTGGTCATCGAGGCCGGGTCCTTCGACATCCGGCAGGCGTATCTGGCGGTGCGGCGGCGGCTGATGGAGGGGGCGCGGTTCACGGCCCTGTTTGCCATCTCCGACAACATGGCCATCGGGGCCATGCGGGCCCTGCGGGAGGCCGGGCAGCAGATCCCCCGGGACTGCTCCGTCATCGCCATCGACGGGCTGACGATGTCCGAGTACATCAACCCCACCCTGACCACCCTGTGCCAGCCTATGGAGCACATGGGACGGCGCAGCGTGGAGATCCTGCTGGACATGGTGGAGCACCGGGGCGGACCCATCCGGGAGACTGCCCACACCACCCTGCGGACCGGGGAATCCGTCCGCGACATTTCTTAGTTTTTCCGGCGGAAACCGCCTGAAAAATATATAATGAAGGAGAATTGATCATGAAGAAAACTCTTGCATTGATCCTGGCCGCTATCATGGCTCTGTCCCTGGTAGCCTGCGCCAAGACCCCCGCAAACGGCGGCACGGAGGCCAAGGGCTCCGTGTATTACCTGAACTTCAAGCCCGAGGCCGATCAGGCCTGGCAGGCGCTGGCCAAGACCTACACCGAGAAGACCGGCGTGGAGGTCAAGGTCGTCACCGCCGCCTCCGGCCAATATGACACCATGCTGACCTCCGAGCTGGACAAGTCCGCTCCTCCCACCATGTTCCAGGTGGGCAACCAGGGCGCCGTCAACTCCTATGGCGATTTCTGCTATCCTCTGGATAACACCGACGTCATGAAGGAAATGACCACCCAGGACTTCAACCTGAAGAATGCCAACGGCGAGACCGTGTCCATCGGCTACTGCTATGAGGCCTTTGGCATCATCGTCAACAAGGCTCTGCTGAAGCAGGCCGGCTATGAGATCTCCGATATCACCAACTTTGAGACCCTGAAGAAGGTCGCCGACGACATCCACAGCCGCGCTGCCGAGCTGGGCTTTGACGCCTTCAGCTCCGCCGGCCTGGAGGGCTCCTCCAGCTGGCGCTTCTCCGGTCACCTGGCCAACATGCCCCTGTTCTATGAGTTCCGGGATGACAAGGTCACCTCTCAGCCCGCCAGCATCAAGGGCACCTATCTGGACAACTTCAAGAACGTCTGGGATCTGTACACCACTGACTCCGCCACCACCGGCGCTGCTCTGACCACCGCCACCGGCGACGCCTCCGAGGCCGAATTCGGCCAGGGCAAGGCTGTGTTCTATCAGAACGGTTCCTGGGAGTTTGCCAACCTCACCGGCGAGGAGAAGGGCTTTAAGATGAACCCCGAGGATCTGGCCATGATCCCCATCTACTGCGGCGTTGAGGGCGAGGAGCAGTCCGGTCTGTGCTGCGGCACCGAGAACTGCTGGGCTGTCAACAAGAACGCCAAGGAAGAGGACATCCAGGCCACTCTGGACTTCATGAAGTGGGTCGTCACCTCCGACGAGGGCACCACCATGCTGGCTGAGCAGTTTGGCCCCTGCCCCTTCAAGAACGCCAAGACCCCCGCGAACGTGTTCTTTGCCGATGCCAACGCCTATACCGCTGCCGGCAAGTACATTGTGACCTGGGCCTTCAACTGGACTCCCGCCGTGGATGACTGGCGTGCGGGCGTGGTGGACGCTCTGACCCAGTACACCGTCAACGGCGGCAGCTGGGACAGCGTCAAGACCGCCTTCGTGGACGGCTGGGCCACCCAGTATGCCAAGGAGAACGGCTGAGCTATAAGCGCTCCGTTGTAACGCAATAGGACCGGGGGCGGGCTTATCGCCCGCCCCCGATTTTCTCACCTGCGGCGCACAGAGCTGTTGGCCGGTATGGACCGGGCAAGAGCTCCGGGCGCCGCCCGGAAAAAACATAGATAGGAGAGAGGCGTCATGAAACTTCCGAAACACCGCCGGGACGAGGCCGCGCTGAATTCCCGGCTGATCCGCCGCCCCATCAAGCGCATGGTGTGGCTGTTTTTGCTGCCCACCTTCGGGGCCTTCTGCATCGGCTTCCTGTACCCCTTCTTCAAGGGGCTGTTTCTGTCCTTCTGCAACTTCCGCATTACCAGCCAGTGGACATGGACGGGGCTGGAAAACTACCGGAAGGCCTTCCAGGACCCCGGCTATATGCACGCGTTCTGGTACACGGCGCTGTTTGCCCTGGTGAGCCTGATCGCTATCAATCTGTTTGCCTTTGCCATTGCCTATGCACTGACCCAGAAGTTCAAGGGCACCAACGTGTTCCGCACGGTGTTCTTCCTGCCCAACCTCATCGGCGGCATCGTGCTGGGCTATATCTGGTCCATGATCTTCGACGGCATCCTCATCAAGTACAACACCTCCGTGGTCCTGGAGACGAAATACGGCTTCTGGGGCCTGGTGATCCTGGTGTGCTGGCAGCAGATCGGCTATATGATGATCATCTATATTGCCGGACTCCAGGCCGTGCCCGAGGATATGCTGGAGGCAGCCCGCATCGACGGCGCCAACCGCTGGCAGACCCTGTGGCGGGTCACCATCCCCAACGTGATGCCCTCTATCACCATCTGCATGTTCCTGAGCCTGACCAACGGCTTCAAGCTGTTTGACCAGAACCTGGCCCTGACCGCCGGGCGTCCCTTCCAGCAGCTGGGCAACGGAGAGACCATCAAAACAACGGAAATGCTGGCCCTGAACATCGTCAACGCCTTCGGCACCAACGGCGGCGGCAACCGCGGCGCGGGTCAGGCCAAGGCCGTGATCTTCTTCATCGTGGTGGCGGCCATCAGCATCATCCAGCTTCAGGCCAGCCGCCGCAAGGAGGTGCAGCAATGATCAAAACCGAAGCTCTGCGCCGCAGAGAGCGCCGTCAGGCGCTGCTGACGGTGGTGTTCACCATCATCTCCGTGATCTATCTGATGCCGGTGCTCCTGGTGCTCATCAACTCCCTGAAGGCCAACGCCTTTGTCAACACCGAGACCTTCAAGCTGCCCACGGCGGAATCCTTTGTGGGGCTGAAGAACTATGTCAAGGGCATGACCTTCGGCAACTTCGCCTTCTATAAGGTGGTATTCTACAGCTTCTTCATCACCATTACCTCCACGGCGCTGATCCTGCTGTGCACGTCCATGGCGGCGTGGTACATCTCCCGGGTGGGGAGCCTGGTCAGCAAGATCGTGTACTACCTGTGCGTATTCTCCATGGTGGTGCCCTTCCAGATGGTCATGTACACCCTGGCCCGGACGGCGGACCAGGCGCATCTGAACACCCCCTGGACCATCCCCGTGATATACCTGGGCTTCGGCGCGGGCCTTGCCGTGTTTATGTTCACGGGCTTTGTCAAGAGTCTGCCGCTGGAGATCGAGGAGGCCGCCGCCATCGACGGCTGCGGCCCGGTGGGCACCTTCTTCCGGGTGGTGCTGCCTATGCTGAAGCCCACCATGATCTCCGTGGGCGTGCTGGAGATCATGTGGGTATGGAACGACTATCTGCTGCCCAGCCTGGTGCTGGACATCAACCAGTACCGCACCATCCCCATCCACATCCAGTACCTCAAGGGCAGCTACGGCACCGTGGACATGGGCGCCACCATGGCCCTGATCATGCTGAGCATCCTGCCGGTGATCATCTTCTATCTGTGCTGCCAGAAGCACATCATCAAGGGCGTGGCCGCCGGAGCCGTGAAGGGCTAAAAAACAAAGCATTTTTCTGATAAGTGAGTTGACTGACATATGAATCGTTGCAGCGGCATTTTGATGCCGGTATTTTCCCTGCCGTCTCCCTACGGCATCGGGACTCTGGGCAAGGCCGCCTATGACTTTGCCGATTTTCTCCACGCCGCCGGGCAGCACTGCTGGCAGATGCTGCCTCTGGGCCCCACCAGCTACGGCGACTCCCCCTACCAGAGCTTTTCCACCTATGCGGGCAATCCGTATTTCATCGACCTGGAGCTGCTGATCGAGGACGGGCTGCTGACCCGGGATGAGGTGGAGAGCCAGAACTGGGGAACCAATCCCCGGTACGTGGACTACGGAAGGATTTATGAGAGCCGCTTCGCCGTGCTGCAGAAGGCCAAGGACCGGGGCTGGGAGCGGGACCAGGCGGAGGTGGCCGCCTTTCAGGCGGAGAACTGCCGCTGGCTGCCGGACTATGCCCTGTACATGGCCTGCAAGCGCCATTTCGGCATGCGCTCCTGGACCGAATGGGACGATGCGGACATCCGCCTGCGGAGGTCCCCGGAGGTGCTGGAGCAGTACCGCACCCTGCTGCGGGAGGATGTGGAGCTGTTTACCTATTTGCAGTTCCTGTTCTTCCGCCAGTGGAACAGGCTGCGGGACTATCTCCACAGCCTGGACATCCAGGTCATCGGCGACCTGCCCATCTATGTGGCCATGGACTCCGCCGACGTGTGGGCGGAGCCGGAGTGCTTCCAGCTGGACGACCAGTGCGTTCCCACCGAGGTATCCGGCGTGCCGCCGGACTATTTCAGCGCCGACGGTCAGCTGTGGGGCAATCCCCTGTACGCCTGGGACCGGATGCAGGCCGACGGCTTCGGCTGGTGGATCCGCCGGGTGGACGGCGCGTCCAAGCTGTATGACGTGATCCGTATCGACCATTTCCGGGGCTTCGATGCCTATTGGGCCGTGCCCTACGGCGAGACCACCGCCAAGAACGGACACTGGGTCAAGGGCCCGGGCATGAGCCTGGTGGGCGTGCTGACGAGCTGGTTCCCCCAGCTGCGGTTCATCGCCGAGGATCTGGGCTATCCCACCCCAGGCGTCCAGCAGCTTTTGCAGGATTCCTGTCTGCCGGGCATGAAGGTGCTGGAATTTGCCTTCGATTCCCGGGATACCAGCAGCTATCTGCCCCACTCCTACACGGAGAACTGCGTGTGCTATACCGGCACCCACGACAACAGCCCCCTGGCCCTGTGGAAGGACGAGGCCGCGCCGGAGGACATCGACTGTGCCCGGGAGTACCTGGGGCTTAACGATCGGGAGGGCTTCAACTGGGGCATCATCCGGGGCGGCATGAGCTCCGTGGCCCGGCTGTTTGTGGCCCAGATGCAGGATTATCTGGAGCTGGGGCTGCACCACCGCACCAATATCCCCGGCACCCAGAGCGGCAACTGGCAGTGGCGTCTGCTGCCCGATGAGGCCACGCCGGCCCTGGCCCGGCGTATCCGCCGCGTCACGGAGCTGTACGGCCGCTGAAAAACCAAGCTGTTTCGTTGCGAATCTCTCTGATAAAGCCAAGGACCCCGGCGCAGTGCGCCGGGGTCCTTGGTTCAGCTTGTCAAAAATCCTTTTTGACAAGGCGGAGGCAATCCTGCATTTTTGACAGTCTGAGGAGGACGGCTTTGAAGCCGTCCTCCTTTGGCATGGATCAGAAAAACCCGCTGTCTGATCGGATCCTCTTTATTCAGCCGGATGCGCCCTGTCCGGCTCCCTGGTCAGGACGCGGTACAGCCCCTCCCGGTTGTCCCGGGTGATATACAGCACCCGGACGCCGGGAACGGACCGGACTGCCCGCAGAAAGGGGTCGTCCCGGTTTTTTACCGCCGCCAGCACCGGCTGCGGGCCCCGCAAGGCCTCCAGCACCGCCGCCTGGAACCGAGACGCGTCCCGCTCCAGAAAGCCCAGCTCATCCATGACCAGCAGGCCCGGCCCCGCCAGCAGCCGGGGGCCCCATTCATCGAACACCGGGGTATACCGGGCGCTGCGCCGGCTGTCGCACCGGCCTGCCAGATTCTCCGGGCCGTACTGCCGCCGGTCCTCCGGTTGGGCGGCGGGGTGGATATAAATGGGGAACATGCCCTCCCCATCCGCTGTGGTCAGGCGCTTGGTGACAAACCCCGACACCGGTCCCGGGTACAGGGCCGCCAGACGGCGGATCAGGGTGCTTTTTCCCACGCCACGGGGACCGCAGATGAGAATTTTATCCATACATTTCCTCCCTCAGCTGCGCCGCCGGGATAGCCAGCAGACACAGAGGCTTCGGATTGGGCAGATACAGCGGATAATCCGCCCAGGCAGACAGCTCCAGCCGCCGGGCCAGCTCCTGCCGGGACGGTACCGCGCCATCCCGGCTGTACAGCCGGAAAAAGGCCTGGGCATCGTCCAGGGACAGGAAGGGCTGGCCAAACTCCAACGTAAACCGCCGGGCGGTGTAGGTCAGGCCCCGGCGCTGAAGCTCCCGCTCCATGTCGGCCGCAGTGTGCCCCGCCATCCGGACACCGGAGCTGAACTGGTGCCGCCGGAAATCCCGCCGCACCACCAGGGCCGTGCCGCCGCACTGGCGGGCGGCAATGGCCAGCGTCTCCTCTGTGCCGCCGAACAGGCAGAACACCATGGCGTCATACGGCTGCCTGGGCGGCAGCTCCCGGATATCCCCGGTAAGCGCCGACAGCTTCGGGTCCTCTCCCCGGGCCCGCAAGGCGGCAACAGCCGCCGGAGACCGGTCCACAGCGGTGACATGGGCGCAATAGGGCAGCAGCGCCCGGCTCAAAAGGCCCAGGCCGCACCCGGCGTCGCACACCCGGTCCTCCGGGCGCAGGAATGCCCCCAGCTGCCGGGCCAGATCCTGGTAATAGCGGATGTGATCCGCCGCCGTGTACAGATACCGGATGATCTCCGGGCTCCATCTCTGCATGCTTATCGGCCCCCCCTGAGGAGGGCCCGTACCGGTGCTGGCTCGTTCCGCACGATGCACTCCCCTCTCATTCCATGAAAGTATAGCATGGATGGGGCCCAAATTGCAAGGCATGCCCCAGGGTACACCGGGCGTATCTGCATCGCCTTTGCCGCTGCGCCTCTATCCCCTGCGGAAAAAGGCCACCGCTATGGCACCAGGACCGGCATGGGTGCCAATGACGCCGCCAATCAGCGTGGATTCCAGCCCATCGACGCCGTTTTCCCACAGGGCACGGCTGTCCTCCACATATTTTTTCAGAAATACATCCGTCAGACCCGTATAACCCAACAGAATGGGCAGTTGAAAGTCGATGCCGCCGCAGGCACGGATCTTCTCCACCAGCAGATTGTTTCCCTGGCGGGAGCCCCGGGCCTTGCCGATCAGGAGGATCTCCCCCTTTTCGATGGTAAGCACCGGCTTGATGTTCAGCAGCCCCCCGGCCAGCGCAGTGGTCTTGGAGATGCGGCCGCCCCGCTTGAGATATTCCAGGGTATCTACCAGCGCCAGGACACATACGTCCTCCCGCTTCTCCGTCAGCTCCCGGACCAGGGCGGCAGCATCCATGCCCCGGTCGATGCAGGTCAGGGCATACTCCGCCAGTATCCCCGTTCCAATGGCGGCAGTGCCGCTGTCCACCACATAGACGTTGTCGTAGTCCGCCGCCGCGATGCAGGCGCTCTGATAGGTGCCGGACAGCTTGGAGGATATGGTCAGCACCACGGCGGCGCTGCCGCTGTCCCGCACCCGGCGAAGCTCCTGGTCAAAGGCTGCCGGGCTGGCCTGACTGGTGGTGGGCAGCACGTCGCTCTCTACCAGCCGCTCGTAAAACCGGTGTCTGTCCATGGTCACGCCGTCCAGAAACTCCTCCTGTCCGAAATGAATGGTCAGCGGCACTACCGTCAGTCTGCTGCGGACGCGCTCCGGCACATCCACCGTGGAATCTACAATCAATTCAACGTTCATAGGGTCCTCCTGTTACGCGAAAGTAGCCCCGAGTATAGCAGTTTTGTGTTGATTTGTCAACACAAAATATTTGTTTTGTTGAATAAACGGAGCCAGATATCCACCGCTGCTCTCTGCCGCAGGCAACACATCGTCCAACTGCTCCCCTGTGCCGCCGTATAGGAAGGGAGTTGATAGAAATGTCTGAACTGAAAAACACGACCAAGGCCGCGCTGGCGGCCGCCCTGGGGGCGCTGTGCGCCTACGGGGTGCAGCTGCTGGTGCCGGTGCTGGTGCTGGTGGTGGTGATGCTGCTGGACTACGCCACGGGCATGGCCAAGGCATGGAACGCCGGGGAGCTGTCCTCCCGGGTGGGCCTGCGGGGCATCCTGAAAAAGGTGGGGTATGTGGCCACTGTCGGCGTGGCCGCCGTGGTGGACTGGCTGCTGCGCTACGGGGCCGACACCCTGGGCTGGGACTGGCCGGTGAAGTTCCTGTTTGCCAGCATCGTCATTATCTGGCTGGTGATCAACGAGCTGCTGTCCATCCTGGAGAATGTGTCGGCCATAGGTGCGCCGGTGCCGGACTTCGTGCAGTCGCTGCTGCAGAAGCTCAAGGGGCACACAGAGCATACCATGGAAGGAGAGGAGGAACGCAATGACTAAGAAAATCTATATCAGCCCCAGCGACCAGACGGAAAACCGCTATGCCTGGGGCAATACCAACGAGCACGCCCAGTGCCAGAGGATCGCCGAGGCGGAGGCTGCCGCCCTGCGCCGCAGCGGCGTGGAGGTGAAGCTGGCGGCCTTCGGCACCACCATGGCCCAGCGCTGCGCCGAGTCCGACGCCTGGGGCGCGGACATCCACAGCTGCGTCCACACCAACGCCTTTAACGGCAAGGTGTCCGGCACCCGGATGTTTTGCTACAGTGTCCCCGGCAAGGGGTATGATGCATGCAGGGCTGTGTTTGGCCAGCTGGCCCCGCTGACACCGGGAACGTCTGAAAACATCCAGGCCAACCCCCGGCTGTATGAGGTGCGCAATCCTGCCGCCCCCAGTGTGTACTGCGAGTGCGAGTTCCACGACACCATCCAGGGCGCCCGCTGGATCGTGGAGCACACCACGGACATCGGTGAGGCCATCGCCAAGGGCCTGTGCGAGTATCTGGGCGCGGCCTATGTCCCGGCCAGGCAGGAGGCCCCCAAGCCCGCCGAGACCACCCAGGGCGATACCCTGTATCGGGTCCAGGTGGGGGCCTTCGCCGTCCGCGCCAACGCCGAGAAGATGCTGGACCGCCTGAAAAAGGCCGGGTTTAGTGGGTTTGTTGTGGAGGGCCCCCGGTAAGCGTCGGCTGCCAAGCAAGCAGAGGGTCTGCGGCACAGCCGCAGACCCTCTGCTTCGTTTATTCGCCCTTATACTTCCGCCGGGTGGCAAGGCCGCCCCGTATGTGGCGCTGGGCCTTGTTTTCGTCCAGCACCTCCTTCACCTGCAGATACAGCGCCCGGTTATACGCCGGCAGGCGCTCGGACAGATCCTTATGTACCGTGGATTTGCTGACGCCGAATTTCCTGGCCGCCGAGCGCACCGTGGCCCGGTTTTCTATCAGGTAAAGGGCCAGCTGACAGGCCCGTTCCTCCATGTTCCCTTTGATAGCGCACCACTCCTAAGCCATACTATGCACCATCACTATATGCCCGGCTTCCCGGCGGCAGAACTCCGGCTTTTTCCTTGTCACGGAAGCCGGATTCTGGTATAATCACCCCAGGACCAGAACAGGAGGGGACCGTTATGAAGAAAATTGCCGTGATCACCGGCGCGTCCAGCGGCATGGGACGCCGGTTTGCCGAAACTGTGGATTCCTTTGACCGCTTCGATGAGGTATGGGTCATTGCCCGCCATGAAAAGGCGCTGGAGGAGCTGCGGGACCGGGTGCCGTATCCCATCCGCGCCCTGGCCCTGGACCTGACGGACCGCCGCAGCTTCCGGACCTATGCCGACGCCCTGGCGGAGGAGCCGGTGGAGGTGGGCCTTTTGGTCAACGCCAGCGGCTTCGGCAAGTTCCGGGCCGTGGTGGACACGCCGCTGGAGGTAAACCTGAACATGACGGACCTGAACTGTCAGGCCGTGGTGGCCCTGTGCCAGCTGACGGCTCCCTATATGCCACGGGGCGGACAGATCATCAATATTGCCTCGGTGGCGGCGTTCCAGCCCATCCCCTATATCAACGTGTACGGGGCCACCAAGGCCTTTGTGCTGAGCTTCAGCCGGGCCCTGAACCGGGAGCTGCGGAGCCGGGGCGTCCGGGTCATGGCCCTGTGCCCCTTCTGGACCCGGACGGCCTTCTTTGCCCGGGCCACCACCGAGGGCGGCGGCGAATCCGTGGTGAAGAAGTATGTGGCCATGTATGAGCCGGAGCAGCTGGTGCAGCGGGCCTGGCGGGACGCCAGGCGGGGCAGGGACGTGAGCCAGTTCGGCTTCGTGGCCCGGTTCCAGACGGCACTGACGAAGCTTCTGCCCCACAGCCTGGTGATGGATGTGTGGATGGCGGCAGCAAAAGCTGCAATAAGGCCTTGCAAAGCCCGGAAAACCGGCATATAATAGTAAACTATCTGTACAACAAGGAGAGATCAAGATGGATCGCATGAAAATCGCAGCCATCTTTGCCGATCAGGAACAGCTGGGCGGCAAGGAGATCACCGTGTGCGGCTGGGCCCGCACCATCCGGGATATGAAAACCTTCGGCTTCATTGAGCTCAATGACGGCTCCTGCTTCCGCAATCTGCAGGTGGTCATGAGCGCCGACGAGCTGCATAACTATAAGGAGATCGCTTCTCAGAACGTGGGCGCGGCCCTGATCGTCCGGGGCACCGTGGTGCTGACGCCGGAGGCCAAGCAGCCCCTGGAGCTGAAGGCCGCCGAGATCGCCGTGGAGGGCCGGTCCACCCCCGACTATCCCCTGCAAAAAAAGCGCCACAGTGTGGAATTCCTGCGGACCATCCAGCATCTGCGCCCCCGGACCAATCTGTTTTCCGCCACGTTCCGGGTCCGCAGCGCGGCGGCCTATGCCGTGCATGAGTTTTTCCAGAGCCGGGGCTTCGTATATGTTCACACCCCCATCATCACCGGCTCCGACTGCGAGGGCGCAGGCGAGATGTTCCAGGTGACCACCCTGGACCTGAACAATGTGCCCAAGACTGCGGACGGCCAGGTGGATTACAGCCAGGATTTCTTCGGCAAGAAAACCAGCCTCACCGTGTCCGGCCAGCTGAACGCCGAAAACTTCGCCATGGCCTTCGGCGATGTATATACCTTTGGCCCCACCTTCCGGGCGGAGAACTCCAACACCCAGCGCCACGCCGCCGAGTTCTGGATGATCGAGCCGGAAATGGCCTTCTGCGACCTGGCCGGGGACATGGACGTGGCCGAGGCCATGATCAAGCACATCATCACCCGGGTGCTGGAGCGCTGCCCGGATGAGATCAACTTCTTCAACAGCTTCGTGGACAAGGGCCTCAAGGCCCGGCTGGAGCATGTGGCCACCTCCGATTTCGCCCGGGTCAGCTATACCGAGGCGGTGGAGATTCTGAAAAAGCACAACGACAGGTTCGAGTACCGGGTGGACTGGGGCACGGACCTGCAGACCGAGCACGAGCGGTATCTGACGGAGCAGATCTATCAGCGGCCTGTGTTCGTCACCGACTATCCCAAGGAGATCAAGGCGTTTTATATGCGCCTGAACGACGACGGCAAAACCGTGGCCGCGGCGGACTGCCTGGTGCCCGGCATCGGCGAGATCATCGGCGGCAGTCAGCGCGAGGAGCGGCTGGACATGCTGGAGGCGCGCATCCGGGAGCTGGGCATGAAGCCCGAGGACTACTGGTGGTACTGCGACCTGCGGCGCTATGGCAGCTGCCGTCACGCAGGCTTTGGCCTGGGCTTTGAGCGCATGGTCATGTATCTGACGGGCGTCAGCAACATCCGGGATGTGGAGCTCCACCCCCGCACCGTGGGCAACGCCGAGTTTTAACAAATCAACAGGAAGGAGCCTTCCCGCCGAGGGAGGGCTCCTTTTTTGTATATTCACGCATATTCATAACAAGTGCTAATGCCAGGCAGAAGAAAAAACTGATGAATTGCGGATTGTTTTTCACGCTAATGCGTTATATAATTGGGAAAAATTTGCCGGAGGATTCTGAATATAACCGCGATAATCCGGCGAATTTTCACGACACACCGTGCTTTTTGCGCAAAGGAGTCTTGGGGCGTGCGCTCCAGCAGGCAAAACAGGCGGCGTGAATTATTATTCGGGAGGAAGATCATGAGAGAAAACACATCCGTACACCGACTGCTCCGGCAGGTATTGTCTCTGTGCCTGGCGGTAGTCCTGGCGGTATCGCTGTGCGTTCCGGCACTGGCCGCCCAGAAGAACTACAGTGCCAGTGACTACGTGCAGCGGCTGAAGGACTCCGTCCGCGGCAGCGCCACGGTGGACCTGGACGCCGGAAAAGACCCCAATGAGGTGGTCCGGGCCATGGTGGTCACCGACGTGCCCGCCGCCGTGGAGCAGGCCGGCACCGTGTCCTACACCGCCGCCGTGCAGTCCGCCGAGGCCCGGACCCTCCGCTCCCAGGAGAGCGTCATCCGTCAGGTCCGGCGCATTACCGGCAGCTCCGTTATCAACCAGTCCGGCTATCTGGTCAGCGCCTTTTCCATGGACATGACCCGGGCCCAGATGAAGCAGGTGGCTGCCTTGGACGGCGTGGTATCCGTCAGTGAGGTCACCACCTACAAGGCCCGGATGACCTCCGCCAAGGAAATGACCTCCGCCATGGAGCTGTGGAAGGCGGAGAACGGCGGCAGCACCGGCGAGGGGATCGTGGTGGCCGTTATCGACAGCGGCATCAACTACACCCATCCCGATATGCAGATGCGCCAGGACGCCAGGCTGAAATACACCAAGGCCGACATGGAGGCGAAGATCGCCGCCCTGGGCTACGGCAAGTATTACACCGATAAGGTCCCCTTCGGCTTCAGCTATGTCGACGAGGACGACATCAATAACCGCCAGGTCACCCACGGCCTGCACGTCTCCGGCATCGTGGCCGCCAACGGCGACGAGGAAAACGGCGGCGTGGCGGGCGTTGCCCCCGACGCCCAGCTCTTTGCCATGCAGGTGTTCGGCAGTACCGGCAGCGGATTTAACGACGATATCATCCGCGCCGTGGAGGATTCCGTAAAGCTGGGCGCGGACATTCTGAACCTGAGCCTGGGCGGCACCGCAGGCTTCTACAGCGACGCGGACTATCTGCAAAAGGCCCTGGCCTATGCCGAGGAGAACGGTGCGGTGGTGTGCGTGGCTGCCGGCAACGACGGCACCTCCGCCTCCGACACGGGCGTCAACACCAACGACTGGGGCGTGATCGATACCGGCGCGGTGTCCAACCCCGCCACCTATCCCGGCGCCCTCAGCGTAGCCTCCGTGGACAACAGCATGCTGCGGGGCAAATCCGTGACCATCACCAGTGGCGAGGACACCGTATACAGCGGCGTGGTCATGGACTTCTCCCAGGGCAACCACACCGACTGGACCTCCCTGGGTGAGGTGCCCATTCTGGAGTTCGGCTACGGCGACCTGTTCGAGGACATTTTCCCCAAGCTGTCCACCCTGCCCGAGGGCCCCTATGTGGCGCTGGTCCAGCGGGGCAAGGACATTTCCTTCGAGGATAAGATCAACTATCTGATGGGCATGTGCCATGCCTCCGCCGTTATCGTGTATAACAACGAGGCCACCGACGAGGTGCCCACCAACGTGTCCGCCGAAAGCGCCAGCCAGTACACGGCCATGATGGTCAGCGGCAACACCGGCGCCAGGCTCATGGAGCTGGTCCAGGCCGGGGCCACCGTGTCCTTCGACGGCCTGCACGACGTGGTGTATCCCAACGAGGCCACCGGCGGCTGCGTATCCACCTTCTCCTCCTGGGGCTCCACCCCCACCCTGGATATCAAGCCTGAGATCTCCGCCCCCGGCGGCAACATTTACTCCGTGTCCAAGGATCAGAAGTACGAGGAGATGAGCGGCACCTCCATGGCCACACCCTATGTGTCCGGCTGCGCCGCCCTGGTGCTGGAGAGCCTGCAGAAGTCCCTGGCCGACGGCAGCCTGGTGCTGGGCGATACGACCCTGAACACCTTTGTGAAGAATACTCTGATGAACACCGCCGACCCCATTGCGGACGGCAGCGTCATCTATTCCGTGCGTCAGCAGGGCAGCGGCATGGCGGATCCTCTGTCCGCTGCGGAAAACCGTGTCCTGGCCACCTATAACGGCGTGGCCTCCGTGGCGCTGAAGGAGGTGGGCAATACCACCGGCTTCACCGTGACCCTTACCAACTACGGCACCGCCGTCGCCGGCTATACTCTGCCCGCCTCCGTGCCGGTATACACCGACGTTACCGGCCAGGACGGCAGCTACGCCATGGAGCTGTTGTCCGGCGCATCCGTGACCTTTGACAAGACCGCCGTCACCGTCCCCGCAGGCGGTACGGTTCAGGTCACCGGCACCCTGACCATCCCTGCCAATGCCGCCAAGAACCACTATGTGGAGGCATTCCTGCCCTTCGACGGCGATGTGGACCTGTCTCTGCCCCTGATGGGCTTCTACGGCGACTGGTATGGCTGCCAGCGGATCATCGACCTGCCCGCCTGGGACGACGGCAACATCATGACCGACTACTATGAGAATCTGCCTGTGACCACCGTGGCAGCAGGCGATTCCTATGCCGGCTTCGACACCGAGAGCATGACCACCGATCCCGACCACATTGCCTTCTCCCCCAACGGCGACGGTGATTTCGACGCCGCCCAGCCCATTGTGGGCATGCTGCGCAGCGCCGCCGAGGTTACCGTGGACGTGCTGGATGAAAACGGCCAGGTGGTCCGTCAGATCAACCATCGGGAAAATGTAGCCAAGTACGTGGCCATCGACGCCAATGAGAGCCGCTCCCCCATCAGCCTGCTCAGCAGCGGCACTGCCGGCGACGGCACCTGGGGCGGTACCCGCTACGACATTGCCACCGGCGAGTATGTCATGTGCGACGAGGGCCAGTACACCCTGCGCATCCGGGCCCGGATGCCCGGCAGCGACCGGGTGGAGACCACTCTGCTGCCGGTGAAGCTGGATCTCACCGCGCCCCAGGTCCATATCACCAGCGCCGCCGTGGATGACGGCATGCTGTACCTGACCTACACCGCCCAGGACTACTCCGGCATTCTCAATACCGCTGCCGTGTTCGTCAACGGCCAGGAGGAGCTGGACTTTGTTCCCGGCAATGACGCCGCTTATAATGAGGAGACCGGCGAATACAGCGTGGTCCTGCCGGTGGAAACCTATCAGGACGGCCAGATGAACGAGATCGCCCTGACCTGCATGGACTACGCCTTCAACGGCACCACCGATATCCTGTACACCAATGCCCGGCTTGACGCCGCCGTGATGTTCTCCAACATCAACAACGACGACAGCCTGACGGTGCTGCGGGACATCAGCTACAGCGCCGACTATGATTATGTCGCCGAGAGCTATGTGAACATCACCGACTGCGTGGCCCAGATCCGCGGCATTGCCAGCAGCAGCGTCAGGAGGCTGACCGTCAACGGTCAGGAGGCTTCCTTCGATGAGCGCAACGGCTTCCGTCTGGCTCTGAGTGTGGAGGAGCCCGGTCTCATCACCCTGCATGTGGTGGCCTATGACGCCGACGGCAGCGTGGTGTTCCAGGCGGACAAGCCCGCCCTGTTCGACGTGCAGAGGCCCTCCGTCATGTCCTATGTCTGCGATAAAAACGGCGAGTGGGACAACAGCATGCTGTGGACCAGCGACCACACCATGGACGGCTATCTGCTGGCCACCAAGTATGCCAAGGACGACCTGGTGCCCATGATGATCCAGGTCACCGACGAGTCCCTGACCCGCATCACCGTCAGCTGGCTCACCGGCACCGTGGACGGCGAGACCTTCTCCGACTGGCTCATGGGCGCCGACGCTGCCGACGTGGATGCCGAGGTCCATACCCAGGAGATCTCTCTGGATTCCCGGGACGAGGAGGGCCGCATGTTCATGAGCTTCCCCTTCGCCTATAAGGAGTCCGTGTTCGTAGACGACGAAACCGGCGAGGTCTATGATTACAGCGCCTGGAGCCAGGTAGTCCGCGTGGAGGCCTATGACGCCGCCGGTCACCGCACCCTGCGCAACGCGCTGCTGTACGACACGGTATACGGCGAGAAGATGTACAACGAAGACGGCTTCAACGATGCCCGGTATTCCGACGGCACCATACGGGGCGACATTCTGGACCTGGATCCCCTGTGGAGCAACGAGTTGGGCGGCCTGTCCGATTCCCGCTTCCTCATCACCGATGATATGCTGGATGAAAACGGCAACCTCCATGTAAAGGCCACTCTGGATCGGGATGCCAATGTGCTGATCTTCAACGGCAGCGAGTATTGGCCCGAAGAGGGCAGCCGCCAGGTGGAGTTCGACATTCCCATCCATGCCGGGCTGAATCTGACGTACGTCAAGACCCTCAGCAGCATGTTTACCGTGAACGACTTCGGCACCCAGTACAAGCTGTATCTGTACTACCTGCCGGATACGGAGCCCACGGCCCTGCGCTTTGACGACGCGCGCATCGCCGACGGCGCGGTGATCTGCACCAACCAGGAGACCTTCCCCATCACCGGCGATGTGACCCATCTGTTCGGCAACATCAGTCTGAAGATCAACGGCGACATTCTGATCTATCCCACCAACGACGTCAACGTTCTGGGCGATCCCATCACCCAGGTGTTCTCCTACGGTGCGCAGCTGCAGGAGGGCAAGAACGTGGTGACGGTGGAGCTCAGCGATGAGGCTACCGGCACCGCCACCACCGTGACCTTCACCGTGGTGCGGGATACTGCGGCCCCCGAGGCTCCCGTCATTGCCCAGGGCGGCGACGGCAAGGTGACGCTGACCGCCGCCGAGGAGCATGTGACCCTGTACTACAGCTATGACGGCACGGAATGGGTCCTGTACACCGGTCCCTTTGCCCCCACCGCCGCCAAGGTGTACGCCAAGGCCGTGGACCAGGCGGGCAACGAGAGCGCCGTCAGCCAGTTGGCTGTTGCCGTGGCTGCTTCCCAGCCGGTCAAGACCGGTGACGCAGCGCCTCTGGCGGTATATGCAGCCCTGCTGCTGACTGCCGCCGCGGCCCTGACCGCCATGCCCGTCCTGCGCCGCAGACGGGTAAGGTAATGCGGCTGCGCCCGCAGATACTCTATCCATGCCAAAATACCCGGCCTGAGGGCCGGGTATTTTGTTCTGCATGTACGAGTTGTTTGGTACATTTGGAAACATAAAAGCCTGTCAAAATCACGAAAAACGCTGTTTTATTCTACAAATAAACGTTCTCAGTACAAGTTTTTGTTGCAATCCGCCATGGGATGTGGTACCCTATCCACAGAAAGCAAGGTGCCGCCCGGCGGCGCGAGGATCAATGGAAAATAATAGGAGGTACCCCCATGAGCTATCCCAAAACCGGCGAAGAAGTATATGTCAGCCTGAACCTGTCCAACACCATGCTGACCGGCATCGGCAAGGGCACCATCACCCGCGAGGAGGTCTCTGCCGACTATCTCAAGCGCCTGTTTGCCCGCTACGGTGTCATCGTATCCGCCAAGCCCGAGCAGCGCCGTCTGCTGGAGCTGGTCAATAATAGTTTTGATCTGGGGCTGGAGATCCCCGAGACGCTGAAGCTGTTCCAGCTGTCCGAGCAGCACCGCCGCCTGGTGGTCATCAATGTTCAGGGCCTGCGCCGGAAGAACGGCTCCCTGCTGCCGGAATACACCGAGGAGGAGTTCAACGAGGCCACCTTCATTTTCGTGAAATACTACATCCAGGGCCGTCACTATGACGAACTGGTGGAGGAAAACAAGAAGCTGCAGTTTGAGCTGGACCAGGAGGTTGAATGGCGCAACCGCACCGATAACGGCTGAAGGAATCGCGTATAATCCCGCCCCGGCGGGTCAGAATAAAGTCAGGCTTTGCGGCCTGACTTTATTTTTTGCAAGGAGGACCCTCGCTATGAGCAAGAATTGTACCAACGACGGGTGCAGCTGCACCCCCAACATGTCCATCAAGTGCTCCGTTACCAGCTGCGCCCATCACTGCCAGGACATGGACAACTGCGGCCTGTCCAGCATCCAGGTGGGTACCCATGAGGCCCACCCCTCCATGGACCAGTGCACCGACTGCCAGAGCTTCCGCAAGATCTGACCCAATCGCCCTGATACTGATTCTTGATTAAAAAATTTAATCAAGAATCCCGTGCGCTGTGCGCACGCACAGCGTGTGAAAACACGCTGTGACGTCTCATACAAAACCTGACGCACCTTCGGTGCTATAAAAAGCTTTTCAAGCTTTTTAACAG
>ULWO01002323.1_pt1 | contig 36865 bp, 28 predicted proteins | sample 1960421 | NCBI WGS metagenome assembly ULWO01 (sample SAMEA4835814, study PRJEB28245) | human gut metagenome | biome: gut microbiome; material: fecal sample | place: Denmark | collected 2008 | reverse complement strand
TTAGCCGTAACGTTCGTCCATCCGCTCGTTCACGTAATCAAGCAAATCGCGACGTGAAACGAACCTGCGACTTTGCCTTAACTTATTCAATATGAGGAGCATACGCCTCATTCCCTCAACTTGTTTGCTCATACTTTCATTGTTTACAACGGCAAAGATATGAAAGCAGAGCGACAAAACATGTCGCCGGAAATTAAAAATGCCCTTGGTTTGAATAAAAAAATAATGTTTACTTCAACAGCAGTCCCCGGCATACCGAATAATAGGCGGCATCCAACTTTTTGAGCCTACTGTTGTGTTTCTTACTTACGTAAAGTGGGTTCTTTATCACTGCATACGCGAAGACTGCCAAGTTTGTGCACACAGTCTTGCTGGCCAGGCACAGAGATTTGAATGTTTCCACACCCTTGTTTGCAAGACAAGCCGCATTAGTTCTTGGCTGTTAAATATTATTTCTCAAGGTATTCACGGCAGATATCGAGAAATAGCATCGGGCTATAGGCTATCGTCTCCCAAAGGCGGCGGCCTCCCTTAAGCACGCGGCGGTCAACGTAGTCTGCAAGTCCGGGATGAGTATTCTTGTAACGTATGCGCATTGCATTAAGGCTGACAACGTTGCCCGTCATGAACGGCACTATTACGCTGTCGCCCTTAAGGCAAACACCATATATTGTAGATATGCCGGCCGTACCGAGCTGCATTGCCTGACGGTCAACACCGTTCCACCAGTACATGCGCCCTACTTCGTTACCGCCTTCAACATAGACGAACTGGCGGCTTACACGCCGCGGCCGCAGCGTTGACGGGTTCGCAACGAGATGCGACTCAAGATGGTCGTAACGCCCGTCGGCAGACGTCTTCACAACAAAGTCTATGGCCTTCACCGCTTCCGCGTCGTAGCTTACGACATCCTTACCGTCGGGCTTAGGCGACATGGTGAATGATGTGTTCATCTTCTTGAACAGCTTACCCTGTGTCCAATAAGTCTGCACATAACCGTCAACAACGCTGCCGTCATTCAGCGTCACGCGCACATGGTCGCGCTCCGCGTCGGTTGCCTGCTGTGCATGAAGGAACAGAACGCAGGCCGACATCATAAGAGAAAACAAAAATCTCAACATAAACAGAAAGTTAAGAATGAAGCAAAAATCCTACAGAAACAAGCATGCCGTAAACAAACATGTTGCGCGCTGTTATTCCAAGCACCGCGTTAAGCGCCTTGCCCTTGTTGATTTTCACCATGCGGCGGTAAGCCGCATAGTGAAGCGCGAGGTAAGCCACCTGTAGGACTGAGGCCAGCCAATGGCCGAATACCGCAAACACCACGCCAAGAAGGACGGCCGTTACTCCAGATAACAGATAAGCCATGCGCCCACGACGCGCACCGAGCCTTACTACAAGAGTGCGCTTGCCTGCACGCTCGTCGCCTTCTATATCGCGGTAATTGTTCACCAGCAGAAGCGTATCGATGACAAAACCACACGCAAGCGACGCCATGAACGCCTCAAAAGTAACAGTTCCCGCCTGAAGATAATATACGATGCATACCGGAACAATGCCGAAGAACACAAGCACGAGTAAATCGCCAAGTCCGAGATATGACAGAGACGTAGTGTAAAGGAAACAGAAAAGCACACACAACGCACCAATCAAAAGCATCTCCACGCCGCCGTATATGATGAGCGGAAGTCCGATGGCGCATGCTATGGCCGTTGTTACGGCAATGCCACATACCATCTGACGCGGCGACACCCACCCTTGCGCACAGGCACGGCGCGGACCAAGCCGCGCTTCATCGTCATTGCCGCGGATGAAGTCGAAATAATCATTGATGAAGTTTGCGTCGACCTGCATCACGAGCGCGAACAGCAGGCACAATACGGCAGGCAGTATCTTGAACGAGCTTCCAACGTCGGCGAAAGCCAAAGACAGGCCAATCATCACAGGCACGGCAGCCCCCGTAAGCGTCTTGGGGCGTGCGGCCAACATCCACGCCTTAGGCGAACCTGGTAAAACCTTTACTTCCATTTAATGTCAAGTTATGCTGTTGTAAAACCGTACAGCCGCACCTTTACCGGCAAACAGGCCGTATTGCAGCAAAATACGTACTGACGGCTTGCAAAAGTAAACATTTAATCGTATATTTGCAAGAAATTATCAATTCATGTAAACTTATGGCAGACAATAGTATCAATCTTGATTTGATGTCGTTCGTCGAAACGGAAATACTGCCCCGGTATGCCAACTTCGACAAAGCCCACGGCCTGCCGCATGTAACAAATGTCGTGAAGAAGTCGGTAAGGCTAGCCAAAGCCATCGGCGCCGACGTAAACATGGCTTACGCAATAGCGGCTTACCATGACCTCGGGCTTGAAGGACCGCGCGCAATACACCACATAACAAGCGGAAAAATCATTGCCGCCGATGTACGGCTGAGGAAGTGGTTTTCACCGGAACAAATCAAGGTGATGAAAGAAGCCGTAGAAGACCACCGCGCTTCGGCATCGCACGCTCCACGCAGCGTGTACGGCAAAATTGTCGCCGAAGCCGACCGCGAACTTGAGCCGGGAACAGTGTTCCGACGTACAATACAATTCGGGATTGCGCGATACCCTGAAAAAAACAGGGAGGAACAATGGCGGCGCTTCAATGAACACCTTGACAACAAATACTCAAACCATGGATACATCCGCCTGTGGATACCTGGCTCAGAAAACGAGGACAACCTGAAAAAAATCAGGGAACTGCTTGCACAACCATTGAAACTAAGACAAATATTCAACAGGATATATGACGAAGAAAATAATTAAGTGTGTGTTGGCCGCCTGGATGGCACTCACCATATCTCCGGCATCAGCACAAAGCGACAGCACAACAAGACGCGAGGTGCTTTTGGAGACAAACAAAGGAAACATAAGAATAGCATTGTACAATGAAACACCACTGCACCGCGACAACTTTATAAAGCTTGTAAACGAGGGATTTTACGACGGTCAGTTATTCCACCGCGTCATTTATAACTTCATGATACAGGCCGGTGACAGTGCAAGCCGCAACGCACGGCCAGGGCAAGTGCTTGGCGATTCGCCCGAAAGCTATAAAATACCTGCTGAAATTCACTATCCGCAGCTCTTCCACAAACGTGGAGCGGTGGCGGCGGCACGTGAAAGCGACAGCGTAAACCCAGAACGTGAATCGTCGGCTTCGCAATTTTACATCGTCTATGGCCGCAGGTTCAACGACACCATGCTTGACAAAGAGCAACTGAAACTTGACCGCCAGACCGGCGGCAATGTAAAAATGACTCCTGAAATACGCGAAGCCTACAAAGCCATAGGCGGCACACCGCATCTCGACGGCCAATACACAGTATTCGGGGAAGTAATAGAAGGTATTGACGTTGTAAAAGAAATCGACTGGGCCGACACTGACAGTAACGCTCGTCCAATTGATGACATAAGGATAATAAAAGCCGAAATCGTGAAATAAGATTAAGAGTTAAGAAGTAGGAAACATAATAATAAATGAAGTTTCTTACTTCTTAGCTCTTAACTTTCAATTCTTAAATTCATTCAGGCACTGCGTATTTTTCACCCGTAGCACGTACAATCTCCCGTGCGGCTTTGTCCGTATATCCCGGACGCTCCACCCTTGCTCCAATGCCTGTGGCAGTACGCTTGAAACGTCCGTTTTCTTCCGGCTTCACGGTCATGTCGTTGTATTTCACAATAAGATAAACGGCCAGTTCCTTCCAGCGTGCCAGCATCTGCTGCGCCTTGTCGTTGCTGTATGCGTTGAGGTACTTCACCGCCTCTGCCTCGTTTGTCTTATAAAGCCTCTGTGCTTCCGCCTCGATATCAGCCTGGTTGGCATCGTAGCTTGCTTCAAGCGAGTCTCTCACCTCTTTCAGCGAACCGAACATCATTGAATAGCGTGGATACACCATGTTGCTGACCCAATTGCACACCCAGTATGCATTCTTGTCGCTGAATGTAACAGCATCCGCCCCTGGCGTATTGTAGCACTCCGGTTGCACAGTATTGCCGCAATAAACCGGCGTATAGGCAACCATGTTGCCGTCATCGTTGCCAAACCAAAGTATGCCGCCAATCTGACGCGGCAACCATGAACGCAGCTGCGCTATGTAAGAAAAGCCCGACTGCTGTGTGGACGTAGGACGTTCGTTGAAATACTCCTTGCCGTCAACCTTGAAAGTAAGCGGCGTCGGGCGGTAAGGCATTCCCCACAATCCCTGTCCGGGGTCGTTGTCAAGGGCGAACGGCGTGCCCTCATAGTGGTCGCGCATGCAATCCCTGATATCCTGTAATGTGACTTTCTTGTTCGGAACAATCCACAGCGGCATAGGCTCCGCATCCTTAACCTTGCCTTCTGCGTAAGGCAAGTAACGCTCCATATCGTCAGAAAAATGATTGAAGAAACTCCACACACGGGCTTCACAAAAACGCCTTCCTGAGAAATCCGGGTTTGCGTATGTCTCACAGAAGCTGAAATCCTCGTCCTTACCGTCAAACCATCCCTTTTCACGGGCAAAGCTTATGCAGTCCTTTGAAAACATCACGTTCTTCTTGTCCTTCTGGTTGAACTTGCGTATGCGGCTCTGGTTGGCATGCGCGCATATTGCATTGTCAGGTATGCGCAACGCCACCCAAACAACGCCCTTGCTGCCCGGGCCTTTGCCCATCATCTCCATAATCCACGCCTCTTCCGGGTCGCATATTGAGAAAGTCTCACCTTCTGAGCAATAGCCGTAAGTTTCAGCCAAAGTTGTCATTACCTTGATAGCCTCGCGCGCCGTCTTCGAGCGTTGAAGGGCTATGTATATCAACGAGCCGTAATCGAGCACGCCAGTGGTGTCAACCATCTCATGACGGCCCCCGAAGGTCGTTTCCCCGATACTGACTTGGAACTCGTTGATGTTACCTATGACGTTATACGTCTCGCTTGCCTCCGGAATTTGACCGTGATACACCTTGGTATCCCAATCGTATATTTGACGCATCTCTCCCTTGGCATGCTTGCCTGCGGGGAAATGGCAGAGGCCGATGAACATACCGTAATCATCGGCATTATAGGTGGTGAACACCGAACCGTCGGCACTTGCTCCCTTACCGACAATAAAATTGGTACATGCCGTGGCATAAACGTATGCCGCCAACACAATCAGTAATGATGATAATCTCTTCATAGTAATTATTTTACATGGTTTTGAATGAATATCAATACTTAAACTTCCCATCAAACACACTACGGTTGCCACGCTCGTCAACGGCGACAAGCTTTACAGAATGTTCTCCACCTGTCTTGGCCACAGGCGCTGACGGCAAGTTGCACACATAAACACCGGACTTTTCCATATATTCAAACAACACAAAGCGGCCGTCAACAAACCCCTTGAACGAATGCAGACCGCTCTGCCTGTCGAATGCCACGACGCGTAATGTTCTTGCCGATGCCTTGAAAGCCGTCAATACTGGTGGCGTGTCGTCATAAGCAATCTCATAGCTTGCACCAAGTTCGCGCATCCGCCCAGTTACCCAGCCGTCCTTAAACACTCCACCCATGTTACGGTCAACTCCATAATGGCTCACAATATATAATTTTCCCGGGTCTTTAACCTGCTTCTTCAGTCTCAATGAAATCTTTGCCCATCCGAACAATGGATATGACCGGTCATAAAATCGCCATTCGTCAGACAGGCCATCCGGCTTAACCGTCACTTTTGGCGACAACTCAACATTGTCGGGGAGAAGCCCCGGAGTGACAAGCAACATAAGCCCAGGACGCTGAAAACCGTTCATACGGTCATAGAACAGCATGTTCATCACGCTCTGCTGACGAGATTTAGATATATTCTGCCGCTTACCTTTTACGATAAAAGCATATTGCCGCGAGTTGCCGAAAATATCGGACACGGTATATGACAAATGATAATCGCGTTCTTCATCAAAAGTAACAATCCCTCTGTCGGCCGTTCCGACATTTATAACAGGCAAAGTATTTCCCGGGTCGGCAAACGACTTCATGTACCACACATGGCTACGGCAGTAATGTTCATAATCACCCCATGAATTAACCATGCGGTTGCAGTGGTATGGTATACTGTCAACAACGCTCTCAAACACCGTTTTACCGTCTACCGTCAACGTTGTTTTATGAACGCCAAGTATGCCATAACTGCCTTCCATATAATCGTTCGCCCAAATGCCGAAGCCTACTTTGCCCCAAGCCGTAAACTCACGTGTGAGGTTTGGTGACGGAAAGCCATACGACTGGTTGCGTTGCGAACCGCAAAACACCCCCTCGCCCTCTACCGGATAGGCCATGAACGAATGTACTATCGGCTTTGTCGTGTCTGTTACAAAATTCTTGAGATAATCAAGCGGGTCAATAAAGTCCCATGTTTTAGTAGAATGAAACTCTAGGTGCAGATGTGGAGCCTTGCTTGCCCCGGTATTTCCACTAATGGCTATAAACTGGCCTTGTGCCACAGGATAATCAGTAGGCCGCAGCTTTACATCGGCGAAACTTGTCTGATTTTCGTATTGCCACTTACGCACAAAGGCTGTCAGCTGCGGTACAAACTTTTTCAAATGGCAATACACTGTGGTTATTCCATTGGGATGACGCACGTAAACAGCATTGCCGAAGCCACCCAAACCAACAGTCAGCCTGCTAACATAACCGTCGGCCACCGAAAATATTGGCTTACCTTCCACCTGCCCGGTCCGCACGTCGATACCGCCATGAAAATGATTAGGTCTTGGCTCACCGAAATTACCGGATAAAGACATGGGGTAATTGACAGGCGAACCAAACGACAAGGCCGACGTCAAAAGCAACGTGAAGATAAATGACATATATTTTCGGGAAAGGTCAAAGTGGTTAAAACGAGCGACAACTCATTTCAACCACTTCAACCATACTATGTTCAACATGCCTTGAAACTCATGTCAAGTCCCTTGACCGAATGGGTCAACGCACCCACCGAGATATAATCGACACCGCACTCTGCATATTGGCGTATAGTGTCAAATGTTATTCCGCCGCTCGACTCAGTCTCGAACCTTCCGGCTATCATCTCTACAGCCGTCCGAGTGTCGTCCACCGAGAAGTTGTCAAACATTATACGGTCCACTCCGCCGCAGTCAATCACCTGCTGTATCTCAATGAAGTTACGGACCTCTATCTCTATTTTCAGGTCTAAAGACTTTTCCTTCAGATACTTATGGCAACGCTCTATCGCATTTTTTATGCCGCCGGCAAAATCTACATGATTGTCCTTGAGAAGTATCATGTCAAACAATCCTATCCTATGGTTCATTCCGCCGCCAATCTTAACGGCCTGCTTCTCAAGAATACGCATGCCCGGCGTCGTCTTCCTGGTATCAAGCACATGTGTCCTCGTTCCCTTCAGACGCTCAACATACTTGTGGGTCATAGTTGCAATTCCGCTCATACGCTGCATTATGTTAAGCATCAGCCGCTCGGTTTGAAGCAGCGAGCGAACCTTGCCGCTAACAACCATGGCGATGTCGCCTACCTTGACCTTCGCTCCGTCTTCAATAAGCACTTCCACCTTAAGAGTCGGGTCGAATTTAGCAAACACCCTCTTGGCCACGTCGATACCAGCCAGTATGCCGTCTTCTTTTATAAGCAAATGCGATTTACCCATTGCATCCTCGGGGATGCAGCACAACGTTGTATGGTCGCCGTCGCCAATGTCCTCGGCAAAGGCAAGGTCGATAAGTCTGTCTTCCAGTTCGTTTACAGTATACATGTCATTAAAATTTTCATTCAATTGATAGAATCCAACTTTTACAAATAAACGCCTATTCCTATTTTAAAACCTATCTTAGAATAGTCAGAATGGTTCTTAAATGATTGGTCGTAATAAACCGAAGGCTCTATTGTAACGGTCTTGTTCAGGAAAAAGGCATAACCCACCTCTAATCCAGGCATGAAATCGTTATAATTGCGGTTGGCATGCACCAGCTTGGCGTTGACGCCCAAATACAGCCCGTTCTGTATTATATAATATCTGCCGCCTATGCCAAGCATTACATTGTCTGACACTCCGTCAAGACCGCTATGCTGCCATCCGACCTGTCCCAGCAACATCCAATCGTCGGCAAGCAGATAACCACCCTTGGCGTCAAGCCCGATATTAAATTCCTCAGAACCGCTGTAGCTTATATCAAGCCCCGACACGGAAGCTCCAACATACCACTTGCCCTTCTCAAACTGTGCATAGCCGACCACAGCGACAAGCATCCCGGCCAGCAACATTGCAAATCTTTTCATGCCTATTTATTTAAATGATTGATTTGCAAAATTAAACATTAAATTTGAGATTACCAAAAATAACTGTAACTTTGCAGGATATTAAGCCTTTGCATTGACAAACAGACAGATGTACATCCGAAACAGACTATATTTGCTCTTTGCGACGGTGGTCTTTGTACTCTACACTGCCGCCGCACAATACCATAGGAAATTCCCCAAACATGAAGTCAGGGCTGTATGGCTGACAACTTTCGACGGCCTTGACTGGCCACGCATAAAAGCCAACACCCCACAAGCGGCAGAAAACCAGAAACGGGAATTATGCACCATGCTCGACAAACTCAAAGCCGCCGGAATAAACACCGTGCTTCTACAAACACGCTTACGGGCCACTGTAATATACCCTTCAGCCATAGAACAGTGGGACGCCTGCCTGACAGGGACTGCCGGGCGTGCACCAGGATATGACCCATTGGCCTTCGCAATCGCCGAATGCCACAAACGCGGCATGGAGTTTCAGGCATGGGTGGTAGCAATGCCCATAGGAAAATGGAACTCGCCCGGATGCCAAGCACTACGACGGCGTATGCCCGAAACAGTCAGAAAAATAGGTTCTAACGGTTACATGAACCCTGACAATCCGTCAACAGCAAGACACGTAGCCGCCATTTGCAGCGAGATTACACGCCGTTATGACGTTGACGGCATCCACCTTGATTATATACGCTATCCTGAGACATGGCCTTCACCACGGAACCCGCACGACCAGGCCGCACGGCAACGTAACATAACAGCAATAGTCTCAGCGGTAAGCGACAGCGTAAAGAAAATAAAGCCGTGGGTGAAGCTAAGCTGTGCGGCAATAGGCAAGCATGCCCCTCTGCCAAGGCGCGACAGCAGAGGATGGGACGCTTTGTACAAAGGCAGCCAAGAAGCGCAAGATTGGTTGCGCCGCGGACTTATCGACCAGATTTACCCTATGATATATTTCAGCGGCAACGACTTTTACCCCTTCATGGCCGACTGGAGCGAAAGCGCTCCTAATCCGAGTTCGGTTGTTGCCGGCATTGCCGCCTACCGCCTCACACGCAACGAAGGCGATTGGCCTCTGGTTGAAGTGGAGCGGCAAATGAACGTAGCACGCTCACTTGGCATCGGAGTGGCACTATTCCGCGCACGCTTCCTCACAGAAGACACAAAAGGGCTATACTGTTTCATGAAAGAAACATTCTCACCTGTGCCCTCGCTTGTTCCGCCGTTGGCACATACGCCGGCAGGCAGGCTTGATGCACCACGCAAACTTGTTGTCGCAAAAACTCCGCAGGGGCGAACTGTCTTATATTGGGACACAACGAGCCGAACAACATATAACGTTTACGCATCAGATACCTATCCCGTAGACACCGCCGACATACAAAATCTTGTTGCCACAAACATCAAGGCAAACAGCATTCCCCTGTCGCAGGCTGAACAACGAATGCACTTCGCCGTAACAGCAACCGACAGATACGGGCAGGAAAGCGTGGCGGCGCGTACCGGCATGCCTGCAAAACCGGGAAACATTATCCCTGCAGACGGGCGCATAGCCCTGCCACAAAAGGTTGCGGACACAGATTTCATCCTGTTAAAAGACATCGCCGGACGCGATATTGCGATACTTCCTTGCAGAAACGGATTTGCCGATGCAAGCCGGATAAACGCCGGATATTATGCCGTCTACACAATTAACGCCAAAGGCGAAACACGCCGCATAGGATTCCGGGCAAAAACAGGAAAGCAACAATAAGCCCGGTTGACGTCCATTGTTGCATAAACTGGTCTGTACAAATGCAGCCAAGCAAACTGACATGGTTTTACACAATTCACTTACACATTGATTTTCATTGGCGTTCCACAACAGCCTTGCTTTATAAAAACTTGCAGTTGGCAGCAAAAACGCCCTGTTTTTGTGTGCAAACGCAAATGGCCATATATCAACACGATACGTAAAGCATGGCCGAATTGTGCAGCAAATGTCACCGCATTTCACTCGGGAACACGGCTAAAACGATACGTTTCAACAATCAAAACGAACTGAAAAATCCGTTGGCACAGTGCAAACAAGCGCATTTTGCAAACCAACTGACGGCCTTTCACATTACAATAGATGGCAAATTGAACAGCAACAGGCATCCATTGAAACTCTTTTGCTGCATCTTCCTCAACTTATTACAGCGCAGCCTATCTGTTTTCAATGGCACACACAAAAATTCCAAGCTGACATTCTGATGCCATTTTGCAAAATTACATTACACATCAATGGCTGCGCCTTCAAATCAAAATATATCCCCATGAAATGGAATATATCCCTCAAACAGGAAAAAGAAAATACCAACGGTATTGTAACGTGCAGCAAAACCGCAATCATACAAAACCGTTGGCACTAAAATCTACATCTACAATGCAGCATCAAGAAAAATGATTGATGCAAATACCGAGCTTATACCATTCGTAAAGACGGTGGACGCCTTCGTCAATTTCTATCTTATGATGCCAGCCCAATGAATGAAGCTTTGAAACGTCGGTAAGTTTTCGCGGCGTGCCGTCAGGCTTCGACGCATCCCAACGCAGCTCACCTTTGAAGCCGACTTCCTTGATTACGATATCCGCAAGCTCGCGTATGCTAAGTTCCTTGCCTGTACCAACATTGATATGGCAGTTCCTTATCTCCTTGTCTCCCGGATTATATGTATCCTTAAAATCGACATTCAACAGCACATGAACACTGGCGTCAGCCATTTCTTCGCTCCACAAGAACTCACGCATAGGACTGCCTGTGCCCCATAATGTGACAGCCTGTGGAGTTATTCCGTATTTAGCCAACTTTGACAATATCTCTTCGTCACTGCAACTACCGTCAACACCCTCGACAGGACGCAGGCTTATGTCTTTACGCAAGTCGTCCCAACGGCCTTCATTAAGACACTTTGCCAAATACACCTTGCGTATCATCGCCGGCAACACATGGCTGTTCTCCAAATGGAAATTGTCGTTAGGGCCATAGAGGTTGGTAGGCATCACTGCGACATAATTGCAACCATACTGTATGCTGAAACTCTCGCACATCTTCAGGCCGGCAATCTTCGCGATTGCATACGGCTCGTTGGTATACTCAAGCTCAGAAGTAAGCAAGGCATCCTCTTTCATCGGCTGCGGAGCCATTCGCGGATAAATACAAGTGCTGCCAAGAAACAGCAGTTTCCTGACATCATGGCGGAAACTCTCTCCTATGACATTCTGCTGTATCTGCAGGTTCTGATAAATGAAATCAGCCCTATAATTGAGATTGGCCATGATGCCTCCTACATGAGCCGCAGCAAGCACTACCGCATCAGGGCGTTCCTTGTCAAAGAAATCCTTTACTGCAACAGCGTCCAGCAAGTCAAGCTCACTATGACTGCGGCCTACAAGATTTCCGTATCCGCGTGACTTAAGATTATTCCATATTGCCGAACCTACCAATCCGTGATGGCCGGCAACATATATTTTCGCATTCTTGTCCAACATGATTATTCCGCCATTTGAGCCTTGATATAAAGTTTCCTGACAAATGCCATATCATGTTGAACCATGATTTTCACCAATTCCTCAAAAGAAGTCTTGGTCGGATTCCAGCCTAATACCTTTTTCGCCTTTGCCGGATTGCCGAGCAGCTGGTCTACCTCACATGGACGGAAATATTTGGGGTCAACCTCCACAAGAACATTGCCGGTAGCCACGTCGATGCCTTTTTCATTAACACCCTCGCCTTCCCAACGCAATTCAACCCCTGCTTCCCTGAACGCTAAAGTGCAAAACTCGCGTACGGTATGCATCTCGCCGGTAGCGATGACAAAATCTTCCGGCTCAGGCTGCTGCAATATCATCCACATGCATTCCACATAGTCCTTGGCATACCCCCAGTCACGACGGGCATCAAGATTGCCGAGATAAAGTTTGTCTTGGTATCCTTGAACAATACGGCATGCGGCAAGGGTTATCTTTCGTGTCACGAAGTTCTCGCCACGGCGTTCGCTCTCATGGTTGAACAATATTCCATTGCAACAATACATGCCATAGCTTTCACGGTAATTCTTCATTATCCAGAAACCATATAATTTGGCAACAGAATAAGGCGACCTTGGATAAAACGGCGTGGTCTCGCTTTGCGGAACTTCCTGCACCTTCCCGTAAAGTTCGGACGTTGAAGCCTGGTAAATGCGGCAAGTCTTCTCCAGTCCGCAAATGCGCACGGCCTCCAACAAGCGTAGTACACCGACAGCATCAGTATCCGCCGTATATTCAGGAACATCAAAAGACACCTTGACATGGCTCTGCGCAGCCAAGTTATAAATCTCCGTCGGCTTTGTCTCCCCGATAATACGGATTAAAGAGGAAGAATCGGTCATGTCGGCCCAATGAAGGTTGACAAGACGCGACTTCTTCATGTCACGCACCCACTCATCCAAATACAAGTGCTCAATCCTACCCGTATTGAACGACGACGAACGACGCAACAATCCATGTACCTCATAACCTTTCTCAATCAAGAGTTCTGCCAAATATGAACCGTCCTGACCGGTAATACCTGTAATTAATGCAACATTTTTTTTCATTCTACCTTCTATTAAGTCTTATTGTGTTTTTGTCATTTACTCTGTTCCGAAAATTTTGATATGCGCTGTTCTTCCGCCAACTTGCAAATAAGCAACCTGTCATCCTTTTCCGCTACGATGAAACCGTCAAGACCTTGTACTACAACACGTTTCTTTCCCACAACATTGACAATGCAATTATAAGTATCAAACAATGATATGTTATCCCCTATCACCCCATTGCCATAAAGGTCGTGCTTTGTCTGGGCCAGCAATGAACCCCATGTACCCAAATCGCTCCAGCCAAAATCTGCCGGACACACAAAAATCTCTTCCGCCTTTTCCATGATTGCATAGTCAACAGATATTGACTCACATTCCGGAAACCTGCGGTTTATCTCATTCTGTTCATCTGGCGTACCGTAAACAGGCAACAGGCTTTCAAAAATCCTGCTTATTGTCGGCTGGTAAACCCTGAACGCATTTACTATCGTATTGACATTCCAAATGAAAATGCCGGCATTCCAAAAATAGCTTTTATTTTTTATGTATTTGTTGGCAGTTTCAAAATCAGGCTTCTCGCGGAAAGAATCTACTCGGTATATCTCCTTATTACGCGGCGAGCTTGAAGACAAATCCGCCTGAATATATCCGTATCCTGTTTCCGGACGCGTCGGTTTCATACCCAACGTTATTATGGCATCCGTCTCACTTGAAAATTTCAAGCACTGTGAAACGACACGGCGGAACTCAGCAACGTCAACGACTATATGGTCGCTCGGCGATACAACAATATTGGCATTCTTGTCCTTCGACTTTATCTTCCAGCTTACGTAGGCAATACATGGCGCAGTATTCCTGCTGCATGGTTCACAAAGGATATTGCCTTCCGGTATTTCCGGTATTTGTTCACGAACCAAATCCTTATAATGAATACTCGTTACTATCCAGACATTTTCAGGGCTGCATACCCCCTCGAATCTGTCAAAGGTAAGTTGTAACAAAGAGCGTCCAGTACCCAATACGTCTATGAACTGTTTAGGTTTTTCTGTTGTACTCATAGGCCAAAAGCGGCTCCCTACTCCACCGGCCATTATGACTAAATGATTGTTTGAATGAGCCATATAATTGGAACTTATAATACATTATAAAGGCAAAGGTAGTAAAAAAAAACATATAAAAAAACAAAACATAAAAAAAGGCGGAATTTTTTAATTCCGCCTTCTTTTATATTTATGGATTGTATTACTTGCAATACCAGCTTACGATTGTTTCGTAAAGCTCCTGCTTGCCAGAAGTCTGCTTTGGCTCGCCTACAGTCTTAGCGTATGCCACTACATCCTCAAGAGAGAGCTTGCCTTCCTCAAACTCCTTGCCCTTGCCTGAATCGAACGATGCGTAACGATTCTTAAGCATCTCGCAATAAGGAGACTTCTCAATCACGTTTGCAGCATTTTCCAAAGCGCGAGCCATAGCGTCCATACCGCTGATATGTGCGATGAATATATCCTCAAGGTCAGTTGAATTACGACGAATCTTTGCGTCGAAGTTTGAACCGCCATTGCCCAAACCGCCATTGCGGATAATTTGCATCATTGCCTGAGTCAACTCCCAGTTGTCAATCGGGAACTGGTCTGTATCCCAACCATTCTGGTAGTCACCACGGTTAGCATCAATGCTACCCAACATGCCGTTGTCTACGGCAACTGCAAGTTCATGCTCAAATGTATGGCCTGCAAGTGTAGCATGGTTAACCTCGATGTTCACCTTGAAGTCCTTATCCAATCCGTGAGCGCGGAGGAAGCCGATAACTGTTTCTGTGTCAACATCGTACTGATGCTTTGTCGGCTCCATTGGCTTCGGCTCAATCAGGAATGTACCGGTAAAGCCCTTAGAACGAGCATAGTCACGTGCAGCCTTCAACATTGTAGCCAAATGTTCTTTCTCACGCTGCATCTGAGTGTTCAGCAAGCTCATATAGCCTTCACGTCCGCCCCAGAATACATAGTTAGCTCCGCCAAGCTTGATAGTAGCGTCGATGGCGTTCTTTATCTGAACGGCAGCACGGGCTACGACATCAAAATCAGGATTTGTAGCTGCACCGTTCATGTAACGCTTGTTACCGAACACGTTAGCCGTACCCCAAAGGTTTTTGATGTTAGTGCCCTTCATCTTCTCAAGAGCGTAATCTGTGATAGCATTCATACGGGCTTCATATTCCTCAATTGTATCGCCTTCGTCAACAAGGTCTACATCATGGAAGCAGAAATACTCTATACCAAGTTTCTCCATGATTTCGAAGCCGGCATCCATCTTATCCTTGGCACGCTCAACAGCGTCAGCTTTCTCATCCCAAGGATAAACGCGTGTGCCACCACCAAACTGGTCGCCGCTTGCCGCACCGAGTGTATGCCACCAAGCCATAGCAAACTTCAACCAATCCTTCATTTTCTTACCCATTATTACTTTTTCTGCGTCATAATAATGAAAAGCTAACGGGTTAGTGCTGTCCGCACCTTCAAACTTGATTTTTCCAATCTGCGGAAAATACTCTTTTGCCATAATTGTTGATGTTTACAGGTTATTAATAATATATATTAAAGTAAAAGGTCTGACCTTAAAATCAGTTGCCGGTCAATCTTTGCAACTTCTCTTTCCACAACGTATATGCTTCAAGATACTCGTTACGATGTTTCTCGTCCGGCTCTATAATCGAAAGTTTCTTCAAAGAAGCGAATGCCTCATTGTTGTCCTTATATATTCCGCACCCCATACCGGCGCCCTTTGCGGCTCCTACGCTGCCGTCAGTCTCATACAACTCAATTGTCGCACCGCTTACTCCAGCCAAAGTGTTCCGGAATATGTCACTCAAGAACATGTTTGCCTTCCCGGCATGTATCTTGCGTATATCCATGCCCATCTGCTGCATTACTTCCATACCGTAACAGAAGCTGAACACAATGCCCTCCTGCGCAGCACGCATGATATGAGCCTTGCTGTGCTTGTTAAAGTTAAGCCCGTGTATCGAGCATCCTATTTCCTTATTCTCGAGAACACGCTCCGCGCCGTTTCCAAACGGAATAATGGTAACACCGTCGCTGCCAATAGGCACAGAAGCCGTCATTTCGTTCATGTCCGAATATGAGATGCCTTCGGGAGCAACATTCCTGCGCACCCATGCATTCAATATTCCAGTACCATTGATACATAGCAATACGCCCAAACGGTCAACGTCCCTTGTGTAATTGACATGAGCAAATGTATTGACACGGCTGCGCTTGTCATAATTGACTTCGCCCAAGACTCCGTAAACAACGCCTGACGTTCCTGCCGTCGAAGCTATTTCGCCAGGGTTAAATACGTTCAAGCTAAGCGCATTATTAGGCTGGTCGCCGGCTCGATAACTGATAGGAGTCCCTTCCTTTAGACCTAATTCTGCTGCAGCGGCTGGGCTTACCTCTCCTTGAACACTGAAAGTAGGCACGATGTCAGCTATCAAGTTCTCATCGAAGCCGAAATAATCAAGAAGGAAACCTGCAGTGTCTTTATCCTTGAAATCCCAGAACATGCCTTCGCTAAGACCGCTGATTGTCGTATTTATAGTTCCGCTCAGCTTCATTGCTATATAGTCGCCCGGAAGCATTATCTTGTATATCTTGGCGAAAATGTCAGGCTCATTGTCCTTAACCCATGCCAACTTTGCCGCCGTAAAGTTACCGGGAGAATTAAGAAGGTGGGAAAGACACTTCTCCGCCCCAATCTCTCCAAAGGCTTTCTCGCCATACGGTACGGCCCTTGAGTCACACCATATTATAGAGGGGCGCAACACATTCATATCCTTGTCTACGCAGACCAACCCGTGCATCTGGTAAGAGATGCCTATGGCCTTAATGTCCTCACCTTTAACTCCGGCATCGGCCATAACCTTCTTCAAGCTAAGCTTGGCATTATCCCACCACATTTGAGGGTCTTGCTCAGCCCAACCGGCCTTTACTGCTATAATCGGAGCTTCTTTTTCCGGATAAAAAGCGGATGCAGCGCAGACACCCGTGTCCGCGTCAACCAATGATGCCTTTACAGAAGAACTGCCGACATCAAAACCTAACAAATATCTTCCTGACATAAATAATTGTTTTTATTCATAGTACGGACGACAAGGATTTCCCCTAAATCTTCCGTGGCTTGTTTTTCTCAAGATGTTAAAACAGAGACAAAGACTTGTCTTCACAAGGGATTTCCTCATCCCCATTTTCATTTTCCTCGTCCTTAAAATCAAACTGGAGTTGACGGGAAGCATTAGACAGGTTTAGGCGATATACGCCGCGAACATCCGTTCGTTCAATAAAAGAGTCGGCAGACTTGCAGTTTTTGGTCAGATACCATGCTACATAACGATGCACATCATCCAAGGAAACAATGTCAAACAAGCTGTTCCTGCTATTAAACACATGACGCGCTATCTTCCTTATGCTTAATCCCTTTGCACCAGCTTCTTTAAGAACATAAAGGATTTCGCTGTCGTAATTCATAGAATTAGAAGAAAGAAGGACCGGTAAACATATTGGTGCCGACCCTTCTTTGATATCATTTCAACAGATTAAGCCAATGTAATCTTGTTTGCCTCTGCCTTGATTTTGCCTTCCTTGAAAAGCCACCCCATGCCGAGCAGTGTTTCCTCTTCAGTTATTTTCGCAGCCTTTGCAATTTCTGCAACGCTGAGCGCCGTCTCCGCCGTAGCGAGAGCCTGATACACATCACCGGCATTGAAGCCTACCGACTCCGCGTTGATGTCAAAAACAACCTTTTTCGCAGCACTTCTCTTCGGCGCTGCCTTCTTCTCACCTGCGGCCTTTGTGGCTACAGCCTTCCTTACTGTCTCTTTCTTTTCTGTCATAATCCAATTAAATCACATTAAAGACCCCACCTAAGTGGACGACAATTAGTTTTTGTCGATGCAAATATAATGCATTTCCCCAAGAAATTGACAAGTTTTTCAGAATAAAATCACATTCTGAAAGATTTTTATTGTCAAAAACTACTTTTCTTGACTTAAATCAACCTTTATCTGCAATTCATCAAGTTGTTTCGGGTCAAGAGGAGAAGGAGCGTCAAGCATTACGTCACGCCCGCTGTTGTTCTTCGGGAATGCTATGCAGTCGCGGATACTGTCAAGACCGGCCATGATTGACACGAAGCGGTCGAGACCAAACGCCAGTCCGGCATGAGGCGGTGCCCCATACTTGAATGCGTTGATAAGGAAGCCGAACTGCGCCATCGCACGCTCAGGAGTAAAGCCAAGTATCTTGAACATCTTTTCCTGAAGCTTGCCGTCATGGATACGCAGGCTGCCTCCGCCAACTTCTATGCCGTTGCAAACAAAGTCGTAAGCCTTGGCACGTACACGCTCCGGATGTTCCTCCAGCAACGGTATGTCGTCAGGGTTCGGCATAGTGAACGGATGGTGGGTAGACATCAACCGCTGCTCCTCGTCGCTCCACTCGAACAACGGGAAGTCTACAATCCACAGACACTCGAACTTGTCCTTATCTCTAAGCCCGAGCCTGTCACCCATCTCAAGACGCAACGTACAAAGCTGCGTACGCGTCTTGTTGGCCCTGTCTCCACTCAATATAAGCAGCAAGTCGCCGTCGTTCGCACCGGCAACAGACTTCAGTTTCTGCATTACTTCCGGCGAATAGAACTTGTCTATGCTGCTCTTAATTGTTCCGTCTTCATTGAACTTGACCCATACAAGCCCCTTCGCCCCTACCTGCGGACGCTTTACAAAGTCCGTCAGCTGGTCAAGCTGCTTGCGCGTGTATCCGGCGCATCCCGGCACACAAATTCCTCCGATATATTCGGCGTCATTGAACACACCGAATGTGCCAGTACCTTTCAATACGTCCATCAGCTCGACAAACTCCATGCCGAAGCGCAAGTCGGGCTTGTCGCTGCCGAAACGGCGCATCGCCTCAGCCCAAGTCATCTGCTGGAGCTTTGCAGGAAGTTCAACGCCGCGCACCTCTTTAAATAAGTGGCGGCACATATTCTCAAACAGGTTTATCACGTCGTCCTGGTCTACAAACGACATTTCGCAGTCTATCTGGGTGAACTCAGGCTGGCGGTCGGCACGCAAATCCTCGTCGCGGAAGCACTTGGCTATCTGGAAATAACGGTCGAAGCCGCTCACCATCAGCAACTGCTTCAGGGTCTGGGGACTTTGCGGCAGAGCGTAGAACTGCCCCGGATTCATGCGTGACGGCACAACGAAGTCGCGCGCACCCTCCGGCGTACTACCTATTAATATAGGTGTCTCCACCTCGATGAAGTCCTTTGAGTCAAGGAAGTTACGTATAAGGATAGTCATGCGGTGGCGCAGCTCCATGTTCTTGCGCACACAAGGACGGCGCAAGTCCAAATAGCGGTACTTCATGCGGATGTCGTCGCCGCCGTCGGTATTGTCCTCAATAGTAAACGGAGGCGTTGCACTTTCACTCAACACATTGAGTTTCGACACGATAATCTCAATGTCGCCGGTAGGCAGGTTCTCGTTCTTGCTTTGACGCTCACACACCTTGCCTTCCACCTGTATGCAATACTCACGTCCCAACTTGTTGGCTTCGGCGCACAAGTCAGCATCGTCATTCTCGTTGAAAACCAATTGAGTTATACCATAACGGTCACGAAGGTCGACAAAAGTCATACCTCCCATCTTACGGCTGCGCTGCACCCAGCCTGCAAGTGTTACTTGCTTGCCGGCATCTGTAAGGCGCAGTTCACCACATGTATTAGTCCTATACATAAACTAAATTTGCTAAATTTAAATGCAAAATTACAAAAAAATGTATGAACGGACAAAAATTAATGGTTAAATTCATATTTAGATTTATTGTAACCATACAAATTGTTTTTGCATAGTGGCCTTTATGTTAGAATGCCTTTTATCGGAGCAGGCTGACACCTGTCATGGAGTCATACAATGACAGACGACACAACATCAAAATCCTTGTACTTCGAAAAAAAACGCCTAAACGGAGAAAGCACTCTTTCGTATATTTGCCATTCCGGCTTTCCTAAACGAGTAGGATGATAAGATTGGAACAAAAGGACACCTTTTTTCTTATAATAATATAGCTTACAGCCGAAGTTACACCTTCTTCCGTCCTCCAATTCATACACATAATCCCATTGGTCGTCTACGCACGGCACTTGGCCTTGAAAGTAGTTCTTTACAACACTATTGAATACATCGCCGTTGCTATCGCAACATACGATGATGTTAGGACGCAAGATATTTATTTCCCGGGATAGAAATTCTCCGTCGCGTTCCAAAGCTTTACGCAATCTTGCAGGAGTACATCCTTTGCCTCCGGCTAACTTTTTAGCCTCCACGTATGCAAAAGGAATGTCATTAAATGCGCGTATGATTGCGTCGTCACTCTTGGCCTGCTCGTTCAACTCTTCACCCTTGTTATTTTCAGTCATATTCCACAAGCCGTATAACATGCGAGCTATGTTTTTGAAATGCCCTGTCCGTCCTTTCAAGTTTCTGGTCTTCAAGGCGTTCCTTTGCGACTTCTCATCATTTTCATAACCTACTAAAAGCCTACGAGTGTCATGTTCCCATCTATCCGGGCAATCTTTCACGATAAACATTATTTTTCTTTCGGCTTCATGCCATTTTTCATTAATGTCGTATCCGCTGTTTTCCTCTTTGTATTTAACTACAAGCCCGTCTTTGCAGAACAAATGCCTTTCATCTGCTTCGTAAGACGCGAGCCATTCGTCAAACAGCTTGTTGAGGTCTGCATTATATCCCTCGTTTAATTGTTTCTCAATATATTGTTCCATTTTAATCAATTATTGTAATAAATAATTAAATTGAGGCTGCCTCCAACTGCTCAGAGACAGCCTCAAAATCATTTACTTTTTAGGGACAAATGCATAAATCTTTTCAATAGCGTTTATTGATTTTGCTTCTCCGCCCATCGCTCTGGCTGCGTCACGCATACTCGTTGAATCCGGATATGTCTGGACGTTGCCATTTGGAAAATTTAACTTATAAGTAGACATAATATTGATATTTTAGGCCTCTAACCCGGTGCCGAAGAAAGAGTGGTTAATATTTATAAATGCAGGAAGTATGACACCGAAGCCCGTTCCACAAGCACATTACAGGTTAACCGATTAGCTTGCAAGAATAAACTTACACTTCCCAAGTTTGTCTATTGCACGTCTATAGCACAAACAGAGGAAGTCTGTGCCATTTAAATACAAGTATTTTTCTCATAATCATATAATTTAAGGTTATACATTAATTACTATCTGTGAACAAATAACAGGAAAGCAATCAAACTTGGAAACACAAAAGAAGCGTAAGAGCACCTCTCTGTGTCTACCTGTTGTGAGGTCTTAGGAAACCTTAGAATTGATAGATACGGCAGATGCGCCTACGCTAAACGTAGGCGTAAACCGATTATCCATGTTCAATTCTAATGAAAGTTCCTAAGTTTCACAACAGAACAAGAATAATAGCTAACGCTAATATTTTACCCACGAAATAACCAACGCCGCGACACTTCACAGCGAAGGTTGCAGCAAAGATAAGACTATTTTGTCAATAAACAAAATCAAACAAGGAAAAACGCAAATAAAAATTCTCCCAATGCGTAAAAACGGATTGAGCGAATACCGGCCGCTCATTTCCCTTTGCGCAGGCTCATAGTAAGCAAAGACATTATAACGCCCAAGACGGCACCGCCAAGCAGACCGAAGACAACACCCATCTTTACGTCACCAATCTTATATCCTATCGCCACGCCAAGCACCAATCCTATCACCAAGCCTTGCTCGAATATAAACAAGGCGACCAACTTACGCTTATTCATAATCACATAAACTATTTTACTAAATTTTCAAACAAAGGTACAACAAAACCACAACACAGCATCAAGACGCACAGCCGGCTTAACCTAAATTAACGCCATGCAGCGTTATATTTCGTTAAAACGACTCCAAATGTATTAACTTAACTTTTCTAAAAGTGGCAATATTTTCAGGCTAATACGACAAGAACGGAACAACGGTATTCCTATAGCGTCAAGCATAATAACCTATCATACAATTAGTTACGAGCAAGCGTTCAACAAAGACGACATGTTTATCACTTGAAAAAGCAGGGAAATCGCACGGAAAACGGAGTTTTTCCTGTTCCAAAGAGCCGTCTTCTGAACATCAAAAGGCCATCTTCGAGAAGGCAAAAGGCGGTCTTTGAGATTGCCAAAGGGCATCTTTTGCTTTTCGCCGAGCCTGCAATGCCACTTTCATCTGCGTTTTCATCGCAGACGAAATCTATTTTGAGAAAAACCATTTGTTAATTTTTCAAGCTGCAAACGGCGGTTTGTGTTAAATAAAGAAAAAAATCCATTTTGCAATGGGAACAACAAGTCAACTAGCAACAAAGTTAATTCCCGTAACCATAAACAGCTGAAATGCCAAGCATCTACACACCAGACGCTATACGCGCCGGCAGGAAAGCGCAGGTAAACAAGGATAAAAAATAGTAAAATTAATGCAAAATAAGGTACATATTATACAAAGATATTAAAATAAGGAGTATTTTTGTCGCAAAATTTCAATAATTAAAACAAAAATGAAAAAGTTTCTATTAATGTCGCTTATGCTGATGCTGTCATTAGGTTACGCATCGGCACAGAAAGAGGCGGAAATCAAGTTTGAAAAAACCACATACGATTTCGGCACATTCTCAGAGAGCACACCAGTACAGAAATGCACTTTCACATTCACAAACGTAGGTGATGCTCCGCTCATCATCCACCAGGCCATCGCCAGTTGCGGCTGCACCATTCCGCAATACACCAAAAAGCCTGTTGCACCAGGAGAAAAAGGGACATTAAGCGTGACCTACAACGGCAAGGGAAGGTTTCCCGGACATTTCAAAAAGTCTATAACACTAAGGACTAACGGAAAACCCGAAATGCTCCGCCTGTACATAGAAGGCACAATGGAAGAAGCGAAATAAATTAAGAATTAAGGGTTAAGAATCAAGAAAATAAGCCTTGACGTTTTTCACAACAAGCAAAACATATTTTCTTGATTCTTAACCCTTAACTTTTAACTTCAGAACGAATAGGCAAAACCTATTGACAGATACTCCTTGAACTGCCAATATCCGAGCGAATCGTCCTTGGTAGCCGTGCTGTCATCAAAACGCGGATAGATGAACAAATTGGAAGAGAGGTATCTGTTGAACTGGAACGTCACCGTATTCTCCCACTCCATCTGCATTCTCTTGTAGGTGGTATAAGCATAAAGGCGGGTTTTCCATTTTATCATGTCAGAAAACTCCCAGTTCAGGTCGAACGTACACCCCGAACCAAACTCGTTCTTTGTATGCTTGCCGGCATCAAGTCCGTTATCAGCCGCAAGTTCCCTTCTGCCTACATATTTGAAGTTGTATGCAAACGGAGCCAGCTGGATAGAACCTTTCAGCCTGCCGTTAAAGACATCCACGTTGTAACTCATACCGAGCGAAAAGTTAAGGTTCAACGGCGACAATATGTCGGAATACACCTTCGGGTCATTGCTTTTATAGCCGCGCATAAACTGCGTCTGTGCGATTAGCTGCAAAGTATAATACCAGTTTTTCGTTGCCTGCAAGCCAAATTTTCCGGTGTAACGAATAAGGTCTTCTGATGTTCGCACGCTATGCAATGTGTCGCCACGGGATGTAAGCAGGCCAAGCTTCAATTCCAATTTATTCTCGAACTTCACTTTCTGCTTGTTGTTGTAATTTGCCTGCAACGTAACACTTGACAACATGGAATAGTCGCTCTCACCGCCTTTATACCAATTGCCCGACACGAAATTCTGCAAGAACTGCAGATAATAGTCGCCGCTGAACGTCCAGAAGTTAGGCTTTGCGACAACAATTTCAAGCGGTATGTCAGGATGGACATCGGGCACATCCTCGTTATCCGTCGCATATTCCACCTTGTGATGCAACGGCCGGGTGATTTCCTCATGCAATTCCCCTGCCTCGGCAAGTTCCTTGTCCGTTGACTCCACGTAGGCAGGACATTTCAGGTATGCGTCAAGCAATGCCGCGGCAACAGCCGCATCCATCCCGTCCATGCAGTCTTCGCCAATCACCATGCTACGGCGCACCACTGAGCTGTAATATGTAAACGGACTGAACAACAATGAAAAGCGGGAATCAGGAACAGGCTGCAACAACAATGTATCGGCATACAGCCGCGACGTATCAGCCTTGGCTTTGTACGCTTTCAGCGAATCCATATATGCTACTACAATAGAAGTATCGGGTCGTTCACGGTACAAAGTACGCCGTCCATGCCGCGCCTGGCTGAAAACAGAACCGACAACACACAACAACACGACCGTCAATAAAAACTTGAATTTCATTACAGCGGTTTTACGTTTTGTCTGCAAAGTTAGCATTTATTTTACATATATACAGCGGTTACAGTTTTTTTCGCCTAATAAAGAGGCTATTATTTTGGCGTATCAGCAAATTTTCTTAATTTTGCACGTTGTATTTTTATTTCGTAATTAGTAATCAAAACATTATTATCGTGGCAGAAACAAAATATATCTTCGTCACAGGCGGTGTGGCTTCCTCGCTTGGGAAAGGCATCATCTCGTCGTCTATCGGAAAGCTTCTTCAAGCCCGAGGGTACAATATCACAATCCAGAAATTCGACCCGTACATCAACATCGACCCGGGAACACTGAACCCCTACGAACACGGTGAATGCTATGTCACAGTTGACGGGCATGAAGCAGACCTCGACCTCGGACACTACGAACGTTTCACTGGCATACAGACAACCAAAGCCAACAACCTGACTACAGGACGAATATACAAGTCGGTAATAGACAAGGAGCGCCGCGGCGACTACCTTGGCAAGACAATCCAAGTAATACCACACATAACAGACGAAATAAAACGCAACGTTAAGATGCTCGGCAAAAGAGACAACTATGATTTTGTCATAACCGAGATTGGAGGTACCGTAGGCGACATTGAGAGCCTGCCGTTCCTTGAAAGCATAAGACAGCTAAAATGGGAACTTGGAAAGAGAGCGCTTTGCGTACACCTTACATATATACCCTACCTTGCAGCGGCAAAAGAACTTAAAACAAAGCCGACCCAACACTCTGTCAAAGAGCTGCAGAGCGTGGGAATACAGCCCGACATACTCGTACTCCGCACAGAACATCCGCTAAGCGACGGAATACGCAAAAAGGTGGCAAACTTCTGCAACGTCGACTTCGACGCGGTAGTACAAAGCGTCGATATGCCCACCATCTATGAGGTGCCTGTTCGCATGCAGGAACAGAAACTCGACGAAACAATCTTACGCAAGATGGGTGAGCCTATCGGAGAGATGCCCACCCTCGGTCCTTGGCGTTCGTTCCTTGAGCGCAGGCACAAGGCCACAGAGGTTGTAAACATCGGGCTTGTAGGCAAATACGACCTTCAGGACGCTTACAAGAGCATACTTGAAAGCCTGTCGCAGGCCGGCACATACAACGACTACAAAGTTAAGGCCACGTTCATAAACAGCGAGAAAGTAAATGAAGACAACGTTGCCGAAAAACTCGCCGGCATGGACGGGATTGTAATTTGTCCGGGCTTCGGCCAGCGCGGAATAGAAGGAAAAATCGTGGCAGCCCACTACACACGCACACACGACATTCCCACATTCGGCATCTGTCTTGGCATGCAGATGATGGTAATCGAGTTCGGACGGAACGTTCTCGGCTATGAAGACGCCAACAGCCGTGAGATGGACGAGAAGACAGAACACAACGTCATCGACATCATGGAAGACCAGAAGAACATAACCAACATGGGCGGAACCATGAGGCTTGGCGCTTATGAATGTGTTTTGAAACAAGGCTCTCGGGTGTTCAACATATACAAAAAAGAGCATATCCAGGAACGCCACCGCCACCGCTACGAGTTTAACAATGATTTTGAACAGGAATACGAGCGTGCAGGCATGAAGTGCGTAGGCCGTAACCCGGAAAGCGACTTGGTTGAAATTGTCGAAATCCCCGGACTGAAATGGTATATAGGAACCCAGTTCCATCCCGAATATTCAAGCACGGTACTGCACCCGCATCCCCTGTTCCTTGATTTCGTAAAGACAGCGATTGAAAACAAAAACAGCAAGAATAAACAATAATCACACAAGTTTATCAAGATGGACAAGAATACAATCATAGGTTTTGTTCTCATCGCAGCCGTTTTGATAGGTTTTAGTTGGTGGTCAAGGCCTTCTGAGGAAGAGATTGCACAGCAAAGGATGCAAGACTCTATAACAGCTGTGGCCAAACAAAAGGCCGAACAGAAACTAAAGGCTGAACAAGAAGCAGAAAAGGCAAACGCTGCCAATAAAGCCGTAGAAGATACGACGGTTGCTTTCTATAAAGCCTTGAACGGCAAAGCACAAAGTGTTGTGCTGAAAAATTCCAAGGTGGAACTTACGCTAAACACCAAGGGCGGTGTAGTTGAAAAAGCTGTAATAAAAGGTTTCAAATCAAACAGCGGTAACAACGACCTGACATTGTTCGACGGCAAAAACCAGTCTTTGAAGTTCATGCTGGCCGGAAAGGAGACGAACATCATAACAAGCGACCTGTTCTTCACTCCGTCTAATGTAACGGACTCAACCGTAACGATGACGGCTGATGCTGGCAACGGAAAATCATTGGTTATGAACTACCGGCTCGGCAAGGACTACATGCTGCACTTCTCCATGCAGGCAAACGGCCTGAGCGGCATGTTCGCGCCCAACTATGACAAGATGGACATCGAATGGACAGACCTCTGCAGACAACAGGAGAAAGGATTTACGTTCGAGAACCAGCATTCATCTTTGACCTACCACCTCACTGAAGGAGGAACGGACAATCTCAGCGAGACAAGCGAAAAGGTTGACGAGAAAATAGAAGACGTGATTGACTGGGTGGCATTCAAAAACCAGTTCTTCAGTGCTGTAATGATTGCTAAGGACGATTTCGGAGCAAACTCGCTGATGACAAGCATTCCACAGGAAAAAGGCTCAGGCTTTTTGAAGCACTATGCAGCGAAAATGAAGACGTCTTTCGACCCGACAGGCAAGACCCCGACAGAGCTTGAATTCTATTTCGGACCTAACGACTTCAACCTTTTGAGGAAAGTCGAAAAGCAAAGTACGTTCGGCAAAGACCTCGAACTGCAACGCCTCGTTTACCTCGGCTGGCCTATAATACGTATCATAAACCGCTGGTTTACTATCTACGTATTCGACTGGCTTACAGGAATGAACATCAACATGGGCATTGTGCTCATACTGATAACCCTGCTGCTGAAAGTCATAACCTACCCATTGGTTAAAAAGAGCTATATGTCCTCAGCCAAGATGCGCGTACTAAGGCCGAAAATCGAGGAAGCCACAAAACAGTATGACAAGCCTGAAGACCAGATGCAAAAGCAGCAGGCCATGATGGCATTGTACTCAAAGTACGGTGTAAGCCCGTTGAGCGGATGCCTCCCTATGCTGATACAACTGCCTATTTGGATTGCCATGTTCAACTTCGTACCTAACGCCATCCAACTGCGCGGAGAGAGTTTCCTTTGGATTAGCGACCTTTCAACGTATGACCCCATCATAGAATGGAACAAGAACATCTGGCTCATAGGCGACCATCTAAGTCTGACGTGTATATTATTCTGCGCAGCCAATGTGCTTTATTCCATAATGACAATGCGTCAACAGAAAGACCAAATGATAGGAGCACAAGCCGAACAGATGAAGATGATGCGCTGGATGACCTACCTGATGCCAGTATTCTTCTTCTTCATGTTCAATGATTATTCGGCAGGACTTAACTTCTACTACTTCATCTCGCTGTTCTGTAGTGCCGCGATAATGTGGATTTTACGCAAGACTACAAACGACGAGAAGCTGCTTGCAATACTTGAAGCACGCTATCAGGAAAACAAAAACAATCCGCAGAAGATGAGCGGACTTGCAGCAAGACTTGAAGCCATGCAGAAACAAGCTGAAGAACTGAAGCGTCAGCGAGAGCAACAAGAAAAGATGAGACCAAAGAAATAACCATAACCTGATAGGGGCAGACATCAAGTCTGCCCCTATATTCAAAATCAAAATATTATGAATAAAACAACAATGATTGCAGTAGCACTTGCCATAGGCTGCAGCACATCAAACGCACAAGAAGCAACCGGCTTTATCGGGAAAAGCGACTTGACATTGAAAAACGACCTGATGACTCCTGAAGCACTTTGGGCCATGGGAAGGATTGGCGGGCATCAGGCATCACCTGACGGCAAACGAATCGTTTACCAAGTAAGTTATTACAGCGTGAAAGAAAACAAGAGCCACTCTGTAATTTATGTAATGGATGCCGACGGCAAAAACAACAAAATGCTGACGACAACCGCAAAAAGCGAAAGTGACGCCGTATGGATTGCCGACGGAGAAAAAATCGCTTTCCTGTGCGACGGACAAATATGGGAAATGAACGCCGACGGAAGCAGCCGCAAACAGCTTACCAACGCCAAAACCGGCATAGACGGCTTCAAGTTCTCACCCGATGAAAAACACGTATTATTAGTTAAACAGATTCCTTTCCACGAAATCATAAAAGAAAATCCATCTGACCTGCCCAAGGCTACCGGCCGTCTGATTACGGACATGAACTACAGACACTGGGACGAATATGTTGAAACAATCCCCCACCCCTTCCTTGCCGAAGTGTCAACGGGCGGCATAAGTGAGGGTGTTGACATAATGAAAGGCGAACCATACGAAAGTCCGGTAAAACCGTTTGGCGGCATAGAGCAGCTGGCGTGGAGCCCGGACTCGAAGACGATAGCATATACCTCTCGCAAGAAAACAGGCGTAAAATATGCCACATCAACCGATACCGACATTTTCGTCTATGACATCGCCACGGGAAAAACCGCAAACCTCTGCAAACCAGACGGCTACATTGAACCTGAAACCGACCTTACAAAGTCAATGAAACATCAGGCTGTCAATGCGGAAAGCAACCTGAAAAACAATCCAGGATATGACACCAATCCGCAATTCTCGCCCGACGGAAAGTACATTGCATGGCAAAGCATGGCGCGCGATGGCTACGAAAGCGACCGCAACCGCCTCTGCATATACAACACCAGCACCGGAGACAAAACGTATGTGACAGAGACTCTCGACACGAATGTTGACGCCTTCTGTTGGAGCGCAAACTCTGACAAGCTTTACTTCATCGCCGTATGGCATGGCTGCGAGAACGTTTATCAGACAAACCTTAAAGGGGAAGTGATGCAGCTTACCGACGGCTGGAACGACTACGGCTCGATACAACTGTTGAATGACGGAAAGAAACTGCTTGCTGAAAGGCACAGCATGTCACAGGCATCAGAGCTTTACGTCATCAAACCGAGCAAAAAGGAAAAGCAGTCTGAGGCCGAGCAGATTACGTTTGAGAACAAACACCTGTACGACCAGATGACTTTCGGCAAAATCCAGCAGCGTTGGGTTAAGACCACCGACGGCAAAGACATGATGTACTGGATTGTACTGCCTGCGCATTTTGACGAAACCAAGAAATACCCGACGCTTCTTTTCTGCGAAGGAGGACCGCAAAGCCCCGTGTCACAGTTCTGGAGCTACCGTTGGAACATGCAAATAATGGCAGCCAACGGCTACGTGGTAATTGCTCCTAACAGGCGCGGACTGCCCGGCTTCGGCAGCGAATGGAACGAAGAAATATCAGGAGACTGGACGGGCCAGTGCATGAAAGATTATCTCACTGCCATTGACGATGCCTGCGAAAACCTGCCGTTCGTAGACAAAAACCGCCTCGGTGCAGTGGGTGCAAGCTTCGGAGGCTTCAGCGTCTACTATCTTGCCGGACACCATGACAAGCGCTTCAAGTGCTTCATTGCACACGACGGAGCGTTCAATCTCGAATCAATGTACACCGACACAGAAGAGGCTTGGTTCAGCAACTGGGAGTATGACGACGCTTACTGGAACAAAGACCAGACGGAGAACGCACGCCGCACTTACGCAAACTCACCCCACAAGTTCATCGACAAGTGGGACACTCCCATCCTCTGCATCCACGGAGAGAAAGACTACCGCATAAACGCAAATCAAGGAATGGGCGCATTCAACGCGGCACGTTTGCGCGGCATACCTGCCGAACTGCTGCTTTTCCCTGACGAAAACCACTGGGTTTTGAAACCGCAGAACGGCATCCTGTGGCAACGCACATTCTTCAATTGGCTCGACAGGTGGCTTAAATAATTCAGAATTAAGAGTTAAGAATTAAGAAAAATACCATCATGACAAGAAGCAGGGCATATTTTCTTAATTCTTGACTCTTAATTCTTAACCCCCAAAGTATAAACAATCAATATCAACAATATGACAAACTCAGTTCAAAAAACACTTCGCGACTCCGCCGCTACAAGGTGGATGGTGCTGTTTTTCCTCGCGTTTGCGATGTTCTGTTCATACATTTTCATGGACATCCTTTCGCCTATCAAAGACCTCATGCAGTCTACACGGGGATGGGACTCTACCGCATTCGGAACGATGCAAGGCTCGGAGACGTTTCTAAACGTATTCGTGTTCTTCCTCATCTTCGCCGGAATAATCCTCGACAAGATGGGAGTGCGCTTCACGGCGGTACTCTCCGGTGCGGTGATGCTCGTCGGTGCTACAATCAACTGGTATGCCGTTACCGAGGCATTCCAAGGCAGCAGCCTTGAAACATGGTTCACCGAGAACCTCAACTACATTCCGGGCTTCGACGAACTTGGCATCTCTCCGTTCTACCTAGGCATGCCTGCATCGGCCAAGTTTGCAGCCGTCGGCTTCATGATATTCGGCTGCGGTGTCGAGATGGCCGGTATCACGGTGTCGCGAGGCATAGTAAAATGGTTCAAGGGGCATGAGATGGCGCTGGCAATGGGTTCTGAAATGGCACTTGCCCGCCTCGGTGTCGCAACGTGTATGATATTCTCGCCCGTGTTCGCAAAGCTCGGCGGCGACATCGACGTGTCACGTTCTGTAGCCTTCGGCGTTGTACTCCTCATGATAGCTTTAATCATGTTCATCGTCTACTTCTTCATGGATAAGAAGCTTGACGCACAGACCGGCGAGGCTGAGGAGAAAGACGACCCCTTCAAAATCAGCGACATCGGTAACATCCTGCGCAGCAGCGGCTTCTGGCTTGTAGCCCTCCTGTGCGTGCTCTATTATTCGGCCATCTTCCCGTTCCAGAAGTATGCCGTCAACATGCTTCAGTGCAACCTTACGTTCACCGAGCTTGAGCCGGGTTCGTTCTGGGCTGGCAACACCGTAACCGTAATCCAATACATCATCATGCTCGTTGTCGCCGCCGCCGCTTTCGCCAGCAACTTCTCAAAGCAGAAAGGCATGAGGACATTGATGCAAATCGTAGCTGTGGTGGCATTGGTGGTATTCTGCTACATGGGCTACATGCGCCAGAGCGCAGAGACAGTGTTCGCCGTGTTCCCCCTGCTCGCCGTAGGCATAACGCCTATCCTCGGCAACTATGTTGACCACAAGGGAAAGGCAGCCTCAATGCTCGTTGTAGGCTCGCTGCTGCTCATCGCCTGCCACCTCACATTTGCCTTCATCCTGCCCATGTTCAAGGGCAACGCCGTAGGCGGAGTCATCATTGCCTATATCACAATACTTGTGCTCGGCGCCAGCTTCTCGCTCGTGCCGGCGTCGCTGTGGCCCAGCGTGCCGAAGCTTGTCGACGCAAAAATAATCGGAAGCGCCTACGCCCTTATCTTCTGGATACAGAACATCGGCCTGTGGCTGTTCCCGTTGCTTATCGGCAAGGTGCTCGACAAGACTAATCCGCAACTCGTCAGCGACCTGCAAAACGGTCTCATCACACCGCAAGAGGCAGCCGTGTCTTACAACTATACCGCTCCTCTCGTAATGCTTGCCTGCCTCGGCGTAGCCGCCCTCATCCTCGGCTTCGTCCTCAAGGTGGTTGACAAGAAGAAAGGCTACGGACTCGAAGAGCCGAACATCAAGGAAAATTAAGAGCTAAAAATTAAAAGTTAAGAAACGATATGTAGCGACCGATTATACGGCTAACATCCGCTTCTTAATCCATTCATTTTCAACACATTGCTAAAAAGCCGTGTTTTGCGCTGCAAAACACGGCTTTTTACATTCCCGTTTGTGGCTTTTTACAATGCAAAAGGTCATGTTTTACGGTTCATCCGGATATTTTGCGAGATAATAAGTTGGTTATACTTATTAAACATATTCGCCAATCTTTTTGCAAAACATTACGCACCTGAACCATAAGCCTGCATCCGATGAAACGGCATCAATAAACAAATAATGCAAATCATCCGTCACCTGTCACATCAGCATATAAAGCATTGATATTCAACACCATGCGTTGTGACAGATAACCAAACCTCAACCGTCACATCTGTCACAGCATCCCCCAATGACACTTCAGTGTGACAGATGCTCCAATTCATCTGTCACGCCGTAACCAATTGTCAGTCAATGTGTTACGCCGCAACGTGACAGGTGACGGATGATTTGCATTTTTCTTTTCTTGTTTTATATATTTATCACATATTATTTTTATACATACGTTTCCTAAACATGTAAGGGCAAACATAAAATGTAAAATAAATACATTTCAAGCGTTTTATTTTGTGAGACAATTGATTTGCACTATCTTTGCAATGTTCCCTTTGCAGAAGTCACGCAAGTGGTGGAATGAGGGAACTATATATAGGAAAAAGCGTTTATCTGACGCTTTGTGCTTGACACTCTGAAATCTCGCAAGTTTCAACCTTGTCAAAGACAAAGCAACGGTAGATGCTCTATGTGGGTATGTACAGCCCTTATTATGCGCGTTTGTTCTTAACGGACGCGCTGATAATGGCATTAATACATATCGGCGTGGGCTTCTGCGTTGCTCGTTTCGACAAGGTGGGCAATGCGAGAGCCTCAGAGTGTGGGACGGGTAACGGATGAGAACTCCCACGCTTTTTTCGTATATAACCGTTAGCAATCAACATTCATTCGGCTTGGGAGTTTACCGGATTATAAGTAAACAGTAGCGATATGGAAAATAAAAAAATTCCCGATTTTGTGTATCATTACACAAAAATGCCGACATTAGTTAAATTGCTCGACACACGCAATCTTGAAAAAACAAAGTTACCAATCCTTGAATTTCATGCTTCAGACATTGAGACTTTCAATGACAGGTCTGAATACAACGGCATAAGAAAACTGCTACAAGATATAAATAAAAGCAAGACCGACGTTATGTTTCAAAAAGCTTTGAACGGATTAGTATTCGTCATTTCATTCTCGCTTAATAATGACAACATGTTTATGTGGCAGCAGTATGCGGATGAAGGTAGAGGTATTTGCTTAAAATTCAACACCCAAAAGCTGTATCAAAGCTTGATACCCCAAAAACAAGAACCGTATGAATACATCAGGCTTGGCAACTGCATCTATGAGGAAACCGAAGATTTAAGATGTAAATATGAAAAACTTAAATGTTTTTACGAGAACAAGGTCGTGAATAAAGACATATGGGACAGGCAAGACGATTTTATCGATTTTCAATTAAGCTCGTCGCTATTGAAAAACAAAGGTTTTAAGGATGAAAGGGAATACCGACTTTTGAAAACAGAATCCAAATATCACTTTGCGTGCAGTGAACACGAATTCCATGCTTACACAACTATAAACATACCTTTTGACTGCCTTGAAGAGATACAGGTCGGTCCATGTGCAGATTTTGAGATTGCCAAACATAATATTGAAGTTTGGGCAGAACCTATCACGCAGACTGAAACCCATAAAATAAAAATAACAAGATCAAACGTGATTTTCAGGCAATAAACCTTGACAACGTATTAATCAATTTTTTTAACCAACTGATTATGAACAAAGATTTATTATTAGTAATTTTGTCAACACTTATTGGGATTACAACATATGCCCAACAGACATCTTTGACTATTGACAACCAAACACCTGGATGGCTGTCAAGTAAAATTGAATATACCGACCAGCAAACACTTGAATACTTAAAAGTTACAGGATATATCAATGGCACTGACATAAATTTTATAAGAGATTTAAATATTGATCATGCGTTAACCAGCTTAGACCTGTCAGAGGCACATATTGTTGCAGGTGGAGAACCTTATAGAGGTAAGACTTATTATACTGAAGACAACAAAATCACAAGTCTTCTTTTTGCCGATTTCAACCACCTAAAAAAGATTGTCCTGCCACTTTCAACAACGAGTATAGCGAATAGCGTATTTTCTTCCAATGAAGTTGATACCGTTATCGTTAATGGAACATTTACAGATTTAAACTTGCAATATTTTTACCATGTTAAAAACATTTATATTTCTGAAGGATTTACCTCTATTACTGCAAATGTCAGTATAAATAGAGGCTTTAACGTGGAAAGCATTATGCTTCCAAACACACTTTCATCAATACACGGAAATGCAGACCCCAACTCAACAACAACAATCATCAGTTTCATACAAGCCCCTCAAAATGTGCAAAATGTAGAATACTCAAAAGGCTGTAGTTTTAAGGAAAACTGGAAAGGAACGATTTACGTACCTGAAGGCACAACCGAGAAATACAAAAATTCATGCTTCAGTGGTATGGATATTATCGAAATGATTGAAGCTAAAAACATCTCTATCAGCAATAACACTTTGGATCTTCACACAAATGAAAATCAGCAACTGACAGCGGCGGTTACTCCTGATGAAGCGTTGGACAAATCTGTTTCATGGCACAGCTCTGATAAAGATGTTGCCACTGTTGATGCAAACGGAAACGTTACAGCCATTTCGGCAGGAAAAGCACGGATTACTGCGAAAACAAGTAACGGTTTGACCGCAACTTGTGATGTTACCGTTTACGACCATACCACAGGAGTTACAATGGACGAAACGGCTGAAATAAGCATTGGCGAGCAGCTACAACTGGCAGCCAAAACATTACCACTTGAAACTTCTGACGGTCTCGTAACTTGGAGCAGCAGCAATAAAGACATAGCCACTGTAACTGAAGATGGCATAATTATCGGCATCAAGCAAGGCTCTTGCATCATTACTGCAACAAGTGTTGACGGTGGTTTCACTGCAACGTGCCAAGTAAAAGTATTGCAACCGATAACGGCTATACAGCTTGACCGCCATGACGCAACAATAAACGTTGGTAACAGCATACAAATAGGTGCGGAAATATTGCCTGCCAACGCCGACAACAAGGAAGTTGTATGGACTTCAAGTGATAAAGACGTTGCAACTGTCAGTAAAGAAGGCATCATAATAGGCCAAAAAGCCGGTACGGCCACAATAACCGTAACTGCGGCTGAAAATGAGGATATTAAAGACGAATGCGAAGTAACGGTACTGCAACCAGTCACAGGCATCACATTAGACCGCAACGAATTAACCTTTGCAAATATTGGCGAAACAACGCAGCTCACAGCTACAGTTTTGCCGGAAGATGCCTCAAACAAGGAAATTCGCTGGAGCAGCTCCAAGGAGAATGTATGTACGGTTTCAAGTAACGGTACAATAATCGCTTTGGACAACGGCGTATCAGTAGTAATGGCAACAACCGTGGACGGAGGTTTCGTAGCCGTTTGCACCGTAACTGTTGATACAACAACAGGCATCAGCGTTACAGAATTTGCCGCCAAAGACAATATCGAGGCATATTATACTATCAACGGTCTCCGCCTTGCATCCCCACAAAAGGGCGTTAACATTGTAAAGATGAAAGACGGAACGACAAAGAAGGTTGTAATAAAATAACATGATATTATAAAGAACGCAGCAAATGAAAATGCCCATAAAAGTTTTGTAACTTTTATGAGCATTTTTTATTCTTAAATGTCCAAAGTTTCATACGGCATATCGAAAACATCGGCTACGGCCTTGTAGACAATCTTGCCGTCTACAATGTTCAAGCCCTTTGCCAATGCCGGGTCGTCAGCACATGCCTTACGCCATCCCTTATCGGCCAAAGCCACTGCGTATTTGAGCGTGGCGTTAGTCAAAGCCGTGGTTGACGTGTTTGGTACAGCTCCCGGAATGTTGGCTACGGCGTAATGCACAATGCCGTCAACTTCGTAAACAGGCTCACTGTGAGTTGTCGGATGGGATGTCTCAAAACATCCGCCTTGGTCTATCGCCACGTCAACAAGAATAGAACCCGGCTCCATAAGTTTCAACATATCGCGTGTTATGAGCTTCGGAGCCTTGTCGCCCGGCACAAGCACCGCACCAACCACAATGTCTGCATCCTTGATTTCACGGCAAATATTGTTGTGTGACGAGTACAAAGTGCTTATGTTTGCCGGCATAGTCAAATCCAACTCATGGAGAAGCGGAAGTGAAATGTCTGCTATTATAACCTCAGCTCCCATTCCAGCTGCAACACGTGCTGCGGCCTGCCCGACAATGCCTCCGCCTATGACAACGACCTTGGCCGGCTTTACTCCGGGAACACCACAGATGAGTTTGCCCTTTCCGCCTTTAGTCTTTTGCAGATAATATGCTCCGTTGATTGTCGCCATACGCCCTGCAACCTCGCTCATTGGCGTGAGCAGCGGCAAAGAGCCGTCGGCCAGCTGTACAGTCTCGTATGCCAGGCATACGCCACCGCTCTTGAGCATTGCTTCGGTCAGTTCGCGGCTGCAAGCAAAATGGAAATACGTGAAAACCAATTGGTCTTTTCGTACAAGTGAGTACTCAGGGGCAATGGGTTCCTTTACTTTTATTATCATGTCGGCAATGGCATAAA
>ULWO01044297.1_pt1 | contig 42076 bp, 33 predicted proteins | sample 1960421 | NCBI WGS metagenome assembly ULWO01 (sample SAMEA4835814, study PRJEB28245) | human gut metagenome | biome: gut microbiome; material: fecal sample | place: Denmark | collected 2008 | reverse complement strand
CGCCTTTTATTTTTCCGTAAATCTCAGCCAATTCAAGTCTGTAATCCGGAAGCTCTTTGAATAATATACCCTCAGGATGTTTAAGGAAAAGCAGGAATACGGCTCTGACTAATGGTGTCATTTCTATTTCCATATTGCCGTAATCGGGCAGGATAATCCTGAAGTCTTTAGTCACCACAAGCCGGCTTAACTTCTGCTCCGGCTTCACTAATTTGTCAAGGACAACTTGGCTTATACCTTTTCGCCGCAAAAGGTCGATTTTATATTCAACTTCTTTCAGCAGATATTTCGTTTCCTCGTCAAAGGCTTCGTCGGCATCTTGAGGTTCTTTATGGCATTCATAGACACATATAAAAGGTATTCCAAAATCATCTTCGTTCCAACATTTAAGTTGTTTTGTTTGTTTACATAGAAAATCAAAATATTTTTTAATGTCATCAGCTTCATTAATGTTGAAACTGTAAATATCAAATATTGAATGGTTGTGTTTGTCTTCAATGTTTCTATCCCATGTAGTGTTATACCTTATCAAACTGGTTTTTCCTATTTGGTAATTATTATCCGTTTCAGCTAAGAATTGAAAAATATAGTCATTGCTTAATGATGGTAGTTCAGCTCTTATATCTTTTGAAGAAGGGGATATATATTTCCAATATTGTTTATCTTCCGCTATTTCTTTGCCTATAAGTGGAAGGTATATAAATCTTAGATTTGCTTTTGCAAAACAGTCCCTAATAAAGTCAATGTTTTCACGGATTATTCTGTTTGTAGCTTCATCATATTCTATTTCAAATAAATTACTTCGTTTAGTGAACATTCAAACGGTAGATTAACCAAGTCCATTCCGTGGTGTTCCACGGAAAAGTTAAGGTCTTGAATTTTATTTTTTATTCCAGCGTTTGATACACGTTTTTCTTTTGGAGATATAAAGTATTTCTTCCTGAAATTAAAGATATTCATGTAATTAAATAATCTTTGTTATAACTTTCTTTATTGTTTTTTATAAATATGATAATTAGAAGAGCTGCTGTTGATATGTCAATAATATTCCACATTGTTCTTTCAAGCGTAATCTTAATGAACGGTTGGAATAGCAATGCTAATGCGCCGAAAGTTATCGCTAAGCCTTCTTTCTGAACTTGATAATATTTATATGCCATCACGCCAAACACAATCGTTGACACAGAACGCACAAGTGTGTAATAGCCATAAGGCATTGGAGCGAGGCATGAAAGTAAAAGTCCTATTAATATAATTATTAGATATTTAATCATTTTATTTTATATTGTATTTAATTGTTCGTTAATTTGCTCAATTTCATATGTTTTTATTCTGTTTTTATGACTTGTGTTTTGTTTTTTAGGTATAAAAAGTAATAGAAGTATAAATATAAAAATAATTAAAGAAATAAACACTTTATTGGTTGATTTTGTATAGTTGTTTTTTCTCATTAAAGAGTCTGATAGCCCTTTTCTTATGGTTTTAATATGATATTGTAACAATTTATTCTTAAATACATAGTTCTCATATGTTTCTGATTTTGTGTAATGTTCAAGCTCAATATCGTAAATTGGACGTAAGTAGTTAGATGTTAACACTTTGTATGCTTCATTGATTTGTGTACAATCATTATTGTTGACGTTTCCTTTATTTTCAATATACCAGTTTAGGAACTTTTTTTTCAATATCATTTTTTTTTGCTGTTGTCGGTAAGTCGAGTATCAAATAGTAATTAAGAAACGTGATATCGGTTATTGGTTTATTTTCTTGGTGGGTTATCCATGTGATTAGTGTCTTGATTTCTGTTATAACAATGAAAATTATACTTATAGGTAAAACATAAAGAAGGAAAATTATAATGCCAAAAGGTAAAACGCCAATAATGAAAAGCGGATAACATACAATGGCTGTATATAATTTCCGTTCTGGTTCGGGAGTTTTTCTTTTGTTGAAGTACCAAATAATAAATTTAGGTAATAAGAAATCATATGTATAATTGTTTTTGTTTTTTTGACGTAAATAGACTAAGAGTGTAAAGTTAAATAATAGTAAGTTTGCTGTTAATGTGAATATAATAAGTTTAAAATAATTATCAAATACAAGATAGTTTGTGTAAACCAAATACCATTCGTAAGCAATGACACAAGATGTTATAAAAGTCATTATTAACGTATGGTAGAATAATCGGAATGCAACTTTGTTTTTAATGTTGTTTTTTCTCAAAAGTATAACGTAGATATAGATTAAAGTAAAAATAATAAGAAGATAAATTCTTTGATTAAAGTTGTTTTGGACGGAAGTTCTTGTTTTTTTAGGATTGCTTGTTGTTATATTACTTAGTATAAAATTTGCTCGTTTTGTTAAGTCGTGGTTGGCACAGACTTCTAAAAGATAGGCTTTTGAATTTGCGAAGAATATTGATTGAAGTAATCTTGTTCCGTTTTTATCTGTGGTAATATGCGATATTGCTTTTGTTGTGTCGTTTTTACTTCTCCAATAAAAGTTTGGAGAGAATTTCCATTTTGGCTCTGTTATTTGTTGGTAAAAATCATTAAACAGATGTGATGTAGTTTTTTCCTTGGTTTTAAAAATACTATAAATATCAGAGATGTCATAAACTGATAGTGAATAATAATAATCGTATTTTATCTGTTTAATTTTTGTTCTGTGTGAAAACCATGTTTCTGTATGGTATTTCTTTTTATATGTGTACCATACATCGCCCCAATAATTTTCATGTCTTACAGGAATTATGTCGTCTACTAATTTAACATTATATGGAATTTTATAATGGATTATGGAATCATAAGTGTCAGTGCCATAGTTAAAGTATGATGATATAAGTTTACCTCTAAGTAAGGAACTTAATATATTATTTGCTTTTGTAAAATGTTCTATATTGTTTTTTTCTTAATCCAAAATTTTCATTATCTTTTTTCTCTGCAAATATTTTAATATTGTTTTTTTCACCCAAAGCGCTTCATCTTTAAAATGTATCAATGAATCTTCAATGTCATTTTTTAGATGCTGTGCGTATAGTTTACGTATTTGGGGATCTTTTAACATATTAAGGGTGTCAAATGTAAGGATTATAATTCCGATACAAGAAATTATTGCTAATACTATTTTGATTTTTTTATCCATCTGTTAAATGTTTGTTTACAGAAAAGTTTTGTTTTTTTAATAGCAGGTTTTGTAATTGCACCAAATAATTTATTCTTGATTTTATCAAAATTGGCTCATATAAGCGTTTGTTATCTTGCCGTTTTCTTCTTTTATCGTGATAACCCCACGATGAAAATCGTCTTCGATATGAGGAAGGTCTTGTCGTAAAACGACAGCTAATTCCCCTATTTCGTTATGGCCTACTACCGCTGTTATTCTACTATTGGACTTTTTTATGATGTTGAATTTTCCCCTTAGGTAGTCTATGTATTTGTCGCGATTGATTGTACCTAATATCCATATGGATGAATAAGTGAATTTATCATCCAAGAATGGCACTAATAAGTCAACGTTAAGCGTTTTCCATGCGTTTGCATAGACTTCAATTAAAGTTTTCTTTGAATTTTGGTTCATAGCTGTTTGTTTTTGATTATAAGTTTAGTTTATATACACAAATAAGGCGTGGAAGTTCTTACTTTTGCCCGTCCACGCTTCGAGGCCTTCGCATTGCCCGGTATAGTTGAACGAGCAACGCAGAAACCCCCACGCCGGATATGTTTATGCCACAAATGCCGAATGCCGATGAGGCATACGGACGTAATGATGGCATTGATAAAACATACCATGCAGGGCATCTACTGTTGCCTTGTTCTTGACTATACCTGAAAGTTGCGAATTTGTGCAAAAGGACACAAAAGACATTCATTATCAAGGATTTACAAACGTGTTTCAGTTTGGTACACGAGAAAAAAGAACGAGAAAAAAGAACGTTCAAAGTGTGAAATCTTTTAGCTTTTAGCCAGCATGAAAAAGTTAAATAGTATTTCCCTTAACTTTAATCTGCGAGAACCACGTGCAAATAGAGCAACACAGCTATATGCCGTAGTAAGGGTAGACTGCAAACAAGCCAAAATACCGTTGCAGTGCAAAATCGAACCGTGGTTGTGGGACAAGAAAAGACAACAACCGATATTAGTAGGTGGAAATGAATACATATTACGCATAATTAAGATTATTTCAGACCTGAAACTTGGATTTTTGGAAAAAGTTTGCTACGGTTGCAATGACATAGTTACGGAACTTAAACAAAAAATTGACAACATGGCAAACCCACAGAACTTAAGGCCAAGTGTAACAAGGACACCAAAGGCGACAACCCTCTTGCACAGGGCATTAGATTTATATTACGCAGAGAAACAGGTAACGGAAAGCACTATTATCGAAACACGCAAGTTGCTCAAAAGTTATGACGATTATTGCGAAGCTACGGGAAAAAACAAAATGAGTATGCTATCGCAGAAAGGGCTGAACGAGTACCGCGACTACCTAGTGAAGCAACGGAATGAGCGAGAAAAACAAGGCTGCAAAGTCCGTTCATCGAATTTAAGGATAAATGCAAAATGCGAGTTGATTGCCCGTCTGATTAACTTCATGGGGGCGCACACGACCTTTGACCGTTACAGCCTGCAATTCGTCAAATACACGCAACTCCACGAGTTTAAGGCAAAGGGCGAACAAAAGATGCGCAGACCGCTTACGCATGACGAGATGCAAGCCATTAAGGAGTGTACGGGACTTACGGCTCGTGAAGCCGAATATAGAGACCTGTTTGTCATGCAGTGTTCTTGTGGCTGTCGAACATCTGACTTGTGGCGGTTGTTTGACCCAACAGAGCAAGAGTATTACACCAAAGACGGGCAAGAGGCTTTTGTTATAAACACAAAAAAAGAGAGCATAAAGGCCGTTATAATACTAACACCACTTATTCGAGGAATGCAGGAAAAATATAAGCATGGCTGGCGTGTTTGTATTTCACGCTACAATCAAGCTCTCAAGCGTATATTTTGCAAGGCAGGTCTCAATAAAATAGAACATTTCACTGATGCACACGGAGTGGCGCAACATAAGCCTCTATGCGACATAATAGCCTCCCACTTTGGCCGCTACACATTCATCAAGGACTGTTTCCAAAAAGGGCTTACGGCAAGCGAAATAAAGGACTTGACGGGGCACGCCAGCGAAGCCATGATTAATGAGGTTTACTTAATAATAACAGGTAAAGACAAGGCGAAGTATGTGTTTAAGGCACTGGAACGAGTGAGTGGAGAAAAGCCCCAAAACGACAATGCTGTAAATGAGCAACAGCAATCGCAGCAAGCTGAAATATTGCACTTACGCAACATTCTCGCTTTTTTCGGCTGTGAGTACGAAAAATATATGAATGTAAATAACGCTTATGAACTCGTGAGGCTTATTATAACCCTGTACGAGCTGCCACTAAGTAATATGGGTTGGAGCAAAGAAAAGATAGAGAGTGTTTATAAGGCACACGACATGGAGGGGTACAAACGTCTCCGCGCTGATGTTGAGAAGTTGAGGCTAAATTTATAGCCTCAACCCACAAATTCTTTCTTTATACGTTTTACAGTCGATATGGAACACTTTACTTTATTCTTACAAAGGGTATATGTTGAGGCTACACTGTACCCTTTACGTAAACACTTGATAACGTCTTTGTACTGTTCTTCTTTTTGTTGCCGTGTCTTAACAGACCCAACTTTGCGCCCCATGCGGACACCACGGGCAATAGCTTGTTTTCTGCCACTATTCAAACGAAACTTTATGTTTTCACGTTCAAGCTCCGCGCACGTTCCAAGCACAGAAACAAAGATGTTGAGAAATGGGTTTTTCGTGCCATCAGGCTGAAAAATTGATAGGTTTTCTTTTTGAAAATAAATGTTCAATTTGTTGTCCTTACAGCGTTTGACATTTTCCAAGACTTCATCTACATTACGTCCTAAACGTGATAATTCGGAAATAAGAAGTGTATGAACATTATGTACAAAGCAATACTCCAAACAATCACAAAGCACACGGCGTTCCTCATTCTTTCGTGCGCCGCTTATGTGTTCTGTGAATACGTTAAGTACCTCATATTCATTATTTGCCGCATAAGATTTGAGGTCGGCGACTTGTCTGTCTGTGTTTTGTCGGTCATCAACTGATGATACCCTCGCATATATTACCGCTGTTTTCATTTCTTTATCTTTTCTTGATGCAAAGATACAGATTATTCTGCTATCGGCCAAACAATATATAGATTTATTTGAGCCTTAAAGATGGATTTAACGTTCACTAGCACTTTATAAATCAAAGAATTAAATGGAACGGAAAATGAGGCGGTTCAACCCACCATACAAGATTTATTTGAACCATAAATTAAAATGAGCCTCAACACTCAAAAATTGATACTTTCGTGGTATCAATTTTTGACACGTATAGTATGAAAGGAAAATCACAAAACCCATTATATACGGGAATATCGCCACCCTCTCGCCAAGGGGGTAGGGCTTATGTCCCCTGCGTTTGCTTTCAATATATTAAAACGGTGTAGTTAGATAAAAACAGTTTCTCAAATATTTCGGTAACAAAAAATTACCAATAAAAAGTAACTAACTATTGACACTTTCCCAACTTTACGTACTATTTATATATAAAAGCAAAAGAGCATGAAAGATTACACGGAATACAAGCGGCAAAGTAGACAAATGCCGCAGGAAGTGAGAGACAAAATTGCGGCCAAGCTAAAAGGACGCAAGCTATCGGATGAGACAAAACGGCGCATAAGTGATGGGCAGCGCAAGGCATGGGCACAGATACCACACCAAAAGGATGTTGCCGACTTATGGCCGACAAATGACTATGAGAACGAAAGCGAGCAAGGAAATGGGACTGAAAAGGAGAGTAAATTTTAATGTTGATAAGTTGCGGTTGTGCTATAAGCAGCCTCAACAGTTGTTCGATGATGTTGTAAGTGCGGAAAATGGGGATGAAATAGATTGCGGCGATTTTAGACTAAAAATAGTGGATAACGGGCGGACGGCTGACAAAGAGTTGCCACCAACCAATGCAACCGCGCAAATACGGTACAGGGACGGCGATAAAGATGTTACATTCGGAAGCTTAGAGTTAAACAACTCCGCAAAATATAGCGGTAAGTGCTTTCTGTCTCTTAACAACCAAGCACTATACGAGAACCAAGGCACAGACATGCTAACGGGTGAGAAGTATAACCACCTGTGCTATTTGCCTTACATTTCCAATGCGCTCGACTTGACTTTGAACAACGTCACATTGCTTGAAATCGCCGCCGATACAAACGTGAACCCCGTCCCTGCAATACGTCGGATGATTAGGGACTATGAGTGTTACGATATGATTGTGAACGGCAAGCGAGTTTCGAGCGAATTGCGCAAGATAGATGGGTACAGTGAAATGTATGGACGTTCACGTGCGCGATTAGACCGTTACCCAACGCTGTATTTCGCCCAAAGTAAGGCAGAGGGATTGCGGATGCGAGTGTATAATAAATCGCGAGAGATAGCAGAGGCAAGCGGCAAACAATACGAGAGTGATTGGAACGAATACGGCAACCATGCAATATATCGAGTTGAAGTCGTTATACGGAATGAGGACTACCGCCAATGGCTGTCGTATATAGCCCCGAAAGTGCCTGAATGGAGCGATTTGGAGGGCACAGAAGCCCTCTTGCTGGGCGAAGAGTACCGAGCTGCCATTTGGCTCTACGCGACGCGCAGAATGCTTTATTTTCGCCCAAAGGGCAAGAGGAAAGAGATTATCGATTTGGCTGATATTATCAGCGGTGGGGAGGCTTGTTGAGCCTCCCTTTTTTGCGTCCGTGAGTATATAACCAATACCCCCACGGATGCAGCGAAACAGCCCTCAACCCCTTTATTTATCGAGGTTTATTAGGTTCATTTTAGCGTACATCAAAAGATTAATAAAAGTTAAACAATTAGGACGTGAAAGCACTTATTTGTAAATTAGTTTTAGCAAAAAAGAACCATAAATAAGAACAAATTTTAGAGGTAGCCCTAAAATATTGAAAATCAAAGAGTTATGAACAGTGATGGAAATTTGCGAAGTTTCGAAGCGTCAAGACAAAGCGTTTAGTAAACGCCTTTTTCATATACAGCCGCCGTCCGTGTATAGTTTTTGGTAAACTGATATTTGGATAGCAACACGGCAAATATACAGACTTTTAGCAACATTTGCAAGGTTTTGCTTGAAAAGTTGCAGGGAGTCCAGACTTTTGCCGGATATGAACAGGCAACAGTAGATTATTGTTCTGTATTCTTGTGTATTGTGATTGTTTCCTTCATTTTTTATCTCTATTTTGTTGACTTTGCAAAGTTATATCTTTTGTTTTAAGCTGTAAAGAAAAAATATTCTGCAAGCCTTGTAAAATGCAATATTTTGCCAAACGGCTGATTTTCATTAATTTTGCACGTGCAATTTGATTTTTCATTTTTACCTTTTAGTTCAGATTATGTCAAGCGGTTTTACGTTCAAGCGTTTTACAGTGAGCCATGCCAAGTGTGCCATGAAGGTTGGTACTGACGGAGTGCTGTTAGGGGCGTGGGCGTGCGGCGGACGGCGCATATTGGATGTCGGTACGGGATCGGGGCTTGTTGCGCTGATGATGGCGCAGCGGTTTGTTGATGCACAAGTGACGGCTATTGACATTGAGCCGGGGGCGTGCTTGCAGGCTCGCGAGAATGTGGCGGCGTCGCCGTTTGCCGATAGGGTGAGTGTTGTCGAAGCATCGTTGCAGGCGTTCCGTGGCGGAGAATATGATGCCATAGTGTGCAATCCGCCGTTTTACGCCGGAACATTGGACAGCAAGACGGCGGAGAGGACGATGGCGCGCAGCGCGGCCACTCTGCCTTTTGCCGACCTGTTCAGCCACGCGGCGCGGCTGTTGGCCTGCGGCGGCGAGCTGTCGGTAGTCATTCCGTCGGCCTTGCGCCGCGAGTTCGATTCCGAAGCGGCTCTCTCTGGGCTGTACCCTCGGCGTGCGTGCAACATACGCACTGTGCCGCATAAGCCTGTCAGCCGCTGCCTGTTGGCATACGGCACAAGTCCTGCCATGGAGGTTGAGGAAAGCGAAGAATGTCTGAACAATGCCGACATGACACGCTCGCCGTGGTATTCGCGCCTTACCGAAGAATTTTACCTGTAACTAAAAGGTAAAAAAGTAGAACGATATACACATAGCTCCCTTTGTCTTTTTACCTTTTTACCTTTTTACTTTTTTTCGAGTTTCTTCAGCCGTCTTTTTGCTTCGGGTATGTCAGGGCACAGCTCAAGTGCCTTGTGGTAGTTGGCGGCTGCGGCTTCGGGCATGTGTTCACGCTCGCATTCCTTGCCCAGCATGACGTATTCAACGGCGAGCTTTTTCAGGAAGGCGCGTTGTCGGTCAAGTTCGTCGCGCAGGCGTTTGTTTTCATTGCGTAGAGTGTTTATGATGCCGAGCTTGCGGCGGATTAGCCGCTTGGGGGCAGGTTTCTCGATGTCGTAGCGGTGGTGGATGGCGCGGAAGAAGGCGGAGAGGAAGGTGTCGAAGTCGCCACGGTCGAAGGCTTGGGCGGCATCGTGGTATTCCTTGTCGGCAGCAGACTCTTTCAGTGCACCGCCTATCAGCGCCGCATCGTTGTAGGTTCGGGCGAACTGCTTGATTTCCGGGCGCACGAATACGTCGTCACGGCGCAGGGGAGTGGCGAGGCTGATGCTTCCGAGCGAGGTGCAGCGCGACAGGGCGACGTATGCCTGGCCTGCGGCGAATACTCCGCCGGTGAAGTCGATGTTGACGCGGTTGAATGTAAGTCCTTGGCTTTTGTGTACGGTAATGGCCCATGCCAACCGTATGGGAAACTGCACGTAGCTGCCAATCTCTTCCTCCTCTATTTTCTTCTCCGTTTCGTTGAAGCGGTAACGCATGTTGCTCCACCGCTCGCGGCGCACGTCGTACTCGTGGCCGTCTTCCGTGACGATGTATAAAACGCCCTCAGTCTCGTCAATTCCTTCGATTACACCGAGTGTGCCGTTCACCCAACGGCGGTCGATGTCGTTCTTGATGAAGATTATCTGTGCTCCGGCCTTCACTTCAAGTTCTACAGGTGTGGGCAGACTGCTGTCTGGAAATTCGCCTGTCACTTCGCCGGTGAACGTCACGGGCTTGCCGGGCAGCTTGTCGAGCTGCTGCTCGTTGATGTAGTCAACAGTGTCACGGCGTGTAGATAGTGTAATTGCAAGGCCGCCGGTGGCGGTGTCGAGTTTGCCGCCCACACGTGTGTTGAGCGTGCGCAAGTCGTTGTCGGTGGCGTCGCTTGTGCGGATATGGTCGAGGATGGAGATGAATGACGGGTCGGTCTGGCGGTAAACCTTGTTCAGCTCTATGCTGACAAGGCGCATCTCACGCCATATCCGTGCTCCGAAGAAAAAAGTAGTGGGGTAGTAGGGATGCAGCATACGCCGCTCGTCTTCCTTTAGCACCGGTTCAAGCTGATACATGTCGCCGACGAGCAAAAGCTGCTTGCCACCGAACGGCTGGCGCATGTTGCGTGAATATACGCGAAGCACCTTATCGATGAAGTCGATGACGTCGGCGCGCACCATGCTGATTTCGTCGATGACAATCAGCTCCACTTCGCGCAGCAGCTTGCGCTTCTCTGAGGTGTATTTCATCGTTGAGCGCAGGTTGCGCACGGAGTAGCGTGTGTCGTCAGGCAGAAGGGGATGGAACGGCAGCTTGAAGAAACTATGCAGGGTTGAGCCTCCGGCGTTGATTGCGGCAATTCCGGTAGGCGCAAGTATTACGTGCTTCTTTTTTGTGGTGGCACAGATGTGCCGCAGGAAAGTAGACTTGCCGGTGCCGGCCCTTCCTGTGAGGAACAGCGAACGGTGTGTGTATTGTATTATTTGCAGAGCCTGTTGCAGCTCCGGGTTGTCGAGGTCGGGCATCTTTTTGAAAGGTAAAAAAGTAAAAAGATGAAAAGGTGAGGAGGTGAAAAAGTAGAAAGGTAAAAATCAGGAAGGCTATGAGTAGAGTTTTACTTCTTTACCTTTTTGCTCTTTTACCTTTTTACTTTTTCACATCCTCATCTTTTCACCCTTTACATGTCTTCAAGCCTTATTTCTTCTTCGTGCGGCTTGGTAGCATTTTGTGAGTTGCCTTTGTTGTCTTCCTGTTTCTTCGGCTGGTTGCTTTCAATATTAATGGCGTTTCCGATTACCATCTTCTCGAGAGCGTTCATGGGATGCCCGGCTTTTTCCGCAGCAATGGAGTCGGCGATGGCGGCGCTGTCAACTGCGGCGGTGTCTTTCCTTGTGGGATAGTAGCTGTCGCACAGGTACATCGAGCGCGTAATGTCGTCGTCAATCGGCTTGTGGAAACGGCCGTGGTATTTTCTGAAGTCAGGGTCGCTCATGAGAGACTTGAGGAAATAACCACAAATGGGCAGGGCGGTGCGGCTGCCTTGGCCTAACGCACCGGTGCGGAAATGTATGCTACGGTATTCGCCGCCAACCCATGCTCCGACTACGATGTTGGGGCTTACGCCCATGAACCATGCGTCGGAGTGGTTGTTGGATGTGCCTGTCTTGCCGCCGAAGTCAGTGTCGGGTGCGGCGTTGACGTAGCCCCACAGGCTTTGAGATGTGCCGCCCGGCTCGCGCATTCCACCCATGAGCAACTGCTGCATGAAGAAAGCGCTTTTATATGGGATAACTTGTTTTGCTTCGGTTTCTGCAGTGTACACCTCGTTACCTTCCTTATCGACAATCCTTGTTACAAGTACTGGGCCGATGTGCTTGCCGTCGTTGGCTACGGTGCAGTATGCGTTGACCATTTCAAGCAGGTTGACGTCTGACGAACCGAGGGCGAGCGACGGTTGTTCGTCAAGCGGACTGGTAATGCCCATGTCATGTGCCGTCTTGGCAATGTTCTTGATGCCCATCTCCTGTCCGAGCCTCACAGCAACAGAGTTGATGCTTCGGGCGAAAGCTCCCTTCAAGGGAATAGAGTCGCCGCTGAAATGTCCGTCGGCGTTGGTAGGCGTCCAAGTTGTCATCTCATGCTTTTTAGCGTCGTACACATCCATGCGGATGTATTCGTCGCGGCGCTTGTCACATGGCGTAAGGCCTTGGTTCATGGCTTCTGTGTAAACGAAGAGCTTGAACGTTGAGCCGGGCTGGCGCATGGCTGTTACCTTGTCGTATTTCCATGAGTTGAAGTCAATGTCGCCGACCCACGCTTTGACGTGCCCGGTCTGCGGCTCCATAGCCACGAACGAGCAGTGCATGAACTTCACCATGTAGCGTATGGAGTCGAGGGTGCTCATCTCCTTTTCTATCGTTCCCTTTTCATAGTCGAACAGTTTTACCTTGTGTGGCTTGTTGAGGTAGTAGGTCACAGAGTCGGGCTGGTCGGGGAAACGTTGTACAAGCATCTTGTATGCCGGTTGCCTTTTGGCAATGTCTTCGATGAAGTTTGGTATAACCTGATGATTTTCGTCACGCCACGGGTCTTGCCCTGCCCAGTGGCGGTCAAAGTTGCGCTGCACCTGGCGCATTTGCTTGCGTGCCGCTTCTTCTGCGTACTTCTGCATGCGCGTGTCAATGGTGGTGTATATCTTCAGTCCGCTGCTGTACAGGTCGTAGCCATTTTCCTTGCACCAGTCCTTGAGATAGTCGGCTACGGCTTCGCGGAAGTATTTTGCCTGACCGTCATAATTGCTTTCTACGCTGTAGTCGAGCTTTATGGGTATGGCGCTTATTGAGTCGTATTCTGTGCGGCTGATATCCCCGTGCGTCATCATGTTGTGCAGCACGGTGTTGCGGCGAACAAGACTGTTGTCGGGATGGCTGATAGGGTTGTAGTATGTTGTTGCTTTCAGCATGCCTACAAGTACGGCGGCCTGTTCGGCGGTAATGTCGGTCGGCGTGGTGTTGAAATAAGTCTTGCAAGCCGTCTTTATGCCGAATGCGTTTGAGCCGAAGTCTACGGTATTTGCATACATCGTCAGGATTTCACGCTTGTCGTAAAGCATCTCAAGTTTGGTGGCGATAATCCATTCCTTGCTCTTCATGATGAGCATCCGCACACCCGGAATATGACCGAGCAGTCCGGTAGAGTACTGTGTCCTGACACGGAACATGTTTTTTGCCAACTGTTGTGTTATGGTTGACGCTCCGCGTGCATCACGGCCTGCGATGACATCTTTCAGTACGGCGAACATTCCGATAGGGTCAACTCCCCGATGCTTGTAGAAGCGTTCGTCTTCGGTGTCAATCAGTGCTTTCCAAAACACGGGATTGACTTCTTCATATTTTACAGGGGTGCGGTTTTCGCTGAAGTATTTTCCAATGAGGACACCGTCGGCACTGTAAATTTCAGAAGCTTCGCTCGTTGTGGGCTTCTTGATTTGTGCAAATCCTGGAGACTTGCCGAAAAGCCATAGGAAATTAATGTCCACCATGCCTAAATATATAATGAAAAGGACTATGAGGGACACTATTGCTGCAATGGTTTTCTTATACCATCTGCTGCCTTTGTAGAGGCTCTTGTACCAATGCCAAAAAGCTTTTGTCTTGCGGTAGCATAGGTTTGCAATGCGACCTATGTACGAATCGTGCAGTTTTTGGAGCATAATATGTAGAGGTTCTATGTTTTGCGATGCAAAAATAATGAAAAAGCTACATTCTAACGGAAAGTAGTTACATAATTTATGATTTCTTCAACATTGTCGGGCGAGAACCATTTTATGTTATTGTCGCGCTTGAACCATGTTAGTTGTTTGCGGCAATATTTATGCGTGTCGCATTTTATCCTGAAAATAGCTTCGCTTAGCGAGCACTTTCCGTCAAAGTGGCTGAAAAGTTCCTTGTAGCCGACTGTATTGAGCGCGTTGAGTTCTTTATGTGGGTACATCCGGGTGGCTTCGTCAACCAACCCGGCTTCGACCATGTTGTCAACGCGCATATCTATGCGTCTGTAAAGTTCGTCACGCTCTCTTATAAGACCAATTTTTATAATGTTGAATGGGCGTTTCTTCTTGGTGTTTGTCCTGAATGACGTATAAGTTTTTCCTGTAGATATGCATATTTCGACAGCATGTATTACCCGTTTGGGGTTGTTTTTGTCTACAATGGCATAATATTCAGGGTCAAGTCTTTCCAGCAGGCGGCACATGGCAGCCAATCCGTATTTTTCGTAGTCGGCTTTTACATGTTTCCTTACGTCGTCATTGACATTGGGTATGTCGTCGATGCCATTGCACACGGCATCGACATACATCATGCTGCCTCCTGACATGACAACAAAATCCCTTTCAATGAATAATTTGTCGAGAAGTTTCAGCACGTCGTTCTCGAACATGGCGGCATTGTAATAATCGCCGATATGAAGATTGCCAACGAAAAAATGCTTTACTCTGTCCTGCTCTTCTTTTGTCGGTGCGGCTGTGCCTATCGGTATCTCCTTGTATATCTGCCGTGAGTCGGCATTGATTATCACCGTGTCAAGCCGTTGTGCCAAATCAAGGCACAAAGCAGTCTTGCCGACTCCCGTCGGCCCCACGATGACAATCAGTGTCTTCATGAGTTTATCTTATGATACCCCTCTTTGAGTTCTCGACAAACTCTATTATGTAATTGATTTCTTTGCTTTCGGGCAGGCATTTACGTATTTCTTCGATACCCTCCTTCAACACGCCTTTTGAATAAAGCAGTCGATAGGCTTCATGTATGTTGTCGATAAGCTCATTATTGAAGCCACGGCGGCGCAGTCCTACAAGATTAATGCCGCAATATCTTGTAGGCTCTTTTCCAGCAATGATGAACGGAGGTATGTCTTGGCTGAAACGGCATCCGCCTTGTATCATAACATATCCGCCTATGTGGCAGAACTGATGGCAAAGAACTTCCGAGCTTATTATTGCGTTATCGTCAACGGTTACCTCACCACCGAATTTAGTGGAGTTTGCTATGATGCAACCGTTACCAACAACACAATCATGTGCAATGTGTACATTCTCCATGAACAGGTTATTGGAACCTACTTTAGTAGTACCCTTTGAGGCCGTGCCTCTTGATATGGTTACAAATTCCCGTATGCTGTTGTTGTCACCTATCTCACATGTGGTGTCTTCACCCTTGAACTTGAGGTCTTGTGGTTTGGTGCTGATGCTTGCCCCGGGGAAAATCTCGTTGCCATTGCCTAATCGTGCACCGTAGTTTATTGTTACACTATTTTGTAATACGTTATTGTCGCCAATGACAGTGTTTTTATCTATATAACAGAACGGGCCGATAATGTTGTTATCGCCCAGTTTCGCTTCTGGATGTATATATGCAAGCGGACTTATTTGGTTCATATTTGCAGTATTAGTATTTAAGGGGCAGACAAAATCTGACCCCTTTATTAATTAAGGTGTTATCGTTATTTGTTCTTTACAATTTGGGCGGTGAATGTTGCCTCAGACACAACTTTGTCGCCAACGAACACATATCCCTTCATTGATGACACCCCGTGGCGTACTGGTGCGAGAAGGTCAACCTTGAACAGGAGAGTGTCGCCTGGAACGACTTTCTGGCGGAACTTGACTTCGTCAATCCTCATGAAATATGTCGACCAGCGTTCAGGCTCTTCAACGGTGTTAAGCACCAACAGACCGCCGCACTGAGCCATGGCTTCAACTTGAAGTACGCCTGGCATTACCGGCTCTTGAGGGAAGTGTCCCATGAAGAAAGGTTCGTTGCTTGTTACATTTTTTACACCTACAATGCTGCTTGGTCCTAATGCAATAACTTTGTCAACCAACTGCATGGGGTAGCGGTGTGGCAACAACTCGCGTATGCGGTTGACATCCATTATTGGCGGTTCGTTGCAGTTGTATATAGGTGCCTGTATTTCGTGTTTGCGTATTTCACGGCGCATCAGCCTTGCGAACTTATTGTTTATCGTATGTCCGGGCTTTGTGGCTATGATACGTCCTTTTATCGGTTTGCCAATGAGAGCCATGTCGCCGATGATGTCCAACAGCTTGTGACGTGTGCATTCGTTTTCCCATACCAACGGCTTGTGTTGTATGTATCCTAGTTTCGTAGCATCAAGATGTGGCACATGAAGGAAGTCTGCAAGGGTGTCGAGCCTTTCTTGGGTTGTCTGCTTCTCATATATAACAATGGCGTTGTCCATGTCGCCGCCCTTTATCAAATTGGCACGGAGCAACGGTTCGATATCCCTTACGAACACAAATGTACGCGCCGGGGCAATCTCTTTTGCAAAGTCCTCCATGTGGTCGAGCGTGGCAAACTGGCTGTTTATGAACTTTGAGTCAAACGAGCACATTGCGGTCAGACTGAATTCATCGTCTGGCAAAATAGTTATGCACGACCCTGTGTCTTGGTCTTTAACTTCGATTTTGTGGCGTATTATATAATAGTCTTTCGGGGCGTTCTGCTCCTCTATGCCTATTTCGTTAATCTTGCTGATATATTGTGCGGCCGAGCCGTCGAGTATAGGGAATTCGGGGCCGTTTACCTGAATCAGGCAGTTGTCAATGCCGAGCGCATAGAGTGCGGCGAGAGCATGTTCGACAGTTGAAACTTTGACTTCCCCTTTGCCAAGCACTGTGCCGCGCTGGGTGTCCACCACGTTTTCTGCTATAGCGTCGATTGTCGGTTGTCCGTCAAGGTCTATACGCTGTATCTTGTATCCAGTGTTGACCGCAGCCGGATTGAATGTGATTGTAAGGTTCAGTCCCGTGTGCAGTCCTTTGCCACATAAGGCAAAGCTGCCTTTTAGTGTGCTCTGTTTAGACATTTCCATTATTTTAGGTCTTTTTTTAATTCTTCCACTTGTTTTTGTAGTTCGCCTAATTGCTTGTATATTTCAGGCAGTTTGCGTGTCAAGGCTATTGATTTGAAATACGCCTTCGGCTCCATAGGTGGTGTCCCGATAAGCGTAGTGTTGCCTTTGATATTGCCGGGTATGCCGGATTGTGCCCCGAGGAACGTCTTGTCGCCTATGCTGATATGTCCGGAAATTCCCACTTGTCCTCCGAACATGCACCATTTGCCTATTTTCGTGCTGCCAGCCACACCTACCTGTGCGGACATGACAGTGTTTTCACCTACTTCAACGTTGTGTGCAATCTGTACAAGGTTGTCGAGTTTCACACCTTTTCGTATGATGGTTGTACCCATTGTCGAGCGGTCGACACATGTATTGGCTCCTATTTCAACATTGTCTTCGATGGTAACGATGCCTATTTGTGGAATCTTGTCGTATCCGTCGGTATTTGGTGCAAAGCCGAATCCGTCGGCGCCGATGACCGAACCTGCGTGTATTGTGACATTGTTGCCGAGCCTGCATTCCTTGTATATGGTAACGTTGGGATATATCAGGCATCCGTCGCCGATTTTAACATTGTCTTCTATTACGGCATGTGGGTGTATTTGCGTGTTGTCGCCTATTTCAACATTGTCTCCTATATAGGCAAAAGCTCCGATATAACAGTCTTTGCCGATTTTCGCGTTTTCCGATATGAAAGCCATGGGGCTTACGCCAGTTTTCTTGGGCAAGTATGACTGGTATAGTTGTAAAAGCTTGGCTACGCAATCGTAAGCGTTTTTCACCCTTATGATTGTGGCGCTGACAGGTTGCGTCAGTTCGACGTCTTCGTTTACGAGGACTACGCTCGATTGTGTATTATAAATATAATGTGTGTATTTGGGGTTTGAGAGGAATGATATGGCTCCCGGCTTCCCCTCTTCTATTTTTGCGAAGGTGTTGATTTTTGCGTTCTCGTCGCCTTCAATCTTCCCTTCTATGAAACTTGCTATCTGTTTTGCCGTAAATTCCATCACAATGTAAATTACATTAATATTTGTGCAATTTTTGCAAAGGTAAATATTTTTATTCAAAAACGTTGATAACACAAGTAATATTTGCGAATTTTTTTGGAAAGCAATGCTATGTTCATTACTTCCGAAGCTTCCGAAATGTCTTTAAGTGTATTGTCTTTGAACAATATTGTTATGTGGTCGTCATGTACATCGTACATGTCTTTTTGTATCGTGTCCACGCTTATCAGGAACTTAGTGTCCTCCATGCTTATATTGAATTTCTTTGCGAGCGCATCCTTTATGTTTTCTATTTTTTCTTCGTTTATCGGTGTTCCTGATATTTCAACTTTGAAGAGATTGCGGTTGAGCAGGTCGGTTGACAGGAGTGACAATACCTTGTCGTCGTTGTTTATCCATACTTTTATTGCGCTCCAGATGTCGTTGTCGTCAAGCAGGGCATAATTGCGCTGAGCTTCTTCGTCTGTTTTGAATGTTTCAGCGTCAATGTCATTGTACAGAAAGTATTTCAGGCACGGTGTCGCGAATATTTCCTTGCCTTCGCGGGCCAGCTTTTTTGCGCGCAATAGAGCGTTTACAAGCACTTTTTCGCTTGAAACGGTTGTCTTGTGCAGATACACCTGCCAGTACATCAGCCGCCGCGCCATCAGGTAGTTTTCTATCGAATACAGTCCTTTTGAGTTTACCACAAGGCTGTCGTTCGCAACGTCGAGCATTTTTATTATGCGTGCACTGCCAATGTTGCCTTCTGTAACTCCTGTGAAGAAACTGTCGCGCCGCAGGTAGTCGAGCCTGTCCATGTCAAGCTGGCTGCTTATAAGCTGGTGAAGGAACTTTTTGGGGTATTCGTTCTTGAATATTTTTAGGGCGAGGTTCAGGCTTCCCTTCATCTCGTGGTTGATTTGCTCCATCATCAGCAGTGATATTTCCTCATGGCTTACGCCGTCAATCAGCGTGTGTTCAAGCACGTGCGAGAAAGGCCCGTGCCCTATGTCGTGCATCAGTATGGCTGCTTCTACGGCTTCGGCTTCGCTGTCGAAGATGAATATTCCTTTTTGTGTAAGCGAGGTTATTGCCTCACTCATCAGGTGAAACGCGCCGATGGAGTGCTGGAACCGTGTATGCTGGGCCGATGGATACACCATGGATGTCAGTCCGAGCTGTTTTATTCTTGTTAGCCTTTGCATCAGCGGATGTTCTACGATGTCGAGCAGAAGGCCATGTGGTATTTTGATGAAACCGAAAATCGGGTCGTTTATTATTTTGCTGTCGTTCATTGTTTTGCAGGGTCTGTAGTCATGCAAAGGTAATGAATTTGACTTTAATTGCCAATAAAACCGAGGGTTAAGTTTGTTCCATTCCTGCTTGTTCCAAGTCTAAAAGGAATTTTTTTGCGTCCAGTCCCCCTCCGTAGCCCGTTAGCGAGCGGTTGCTGCCTATAATTCTGTGACACGGGATGAATATTGATATGGCGTTAGCGCCGTTGGCGTTTGCTACGGCACGCACGGCGTGAGCCTTGCCTATGCGTACAGACAGATCCCCGTATGAAACCGTCTCTCCATACGATATTGCCAAGAGTTGCTGCCATACTTCTTTTTGGAAAGATGTGCCGACGGTCAGCAATGGTATGTCAAATGTCCTGCGTCCGTTGTTGAAATACTCGTCAAGTTGCCTGGCTGCCTCAATCGTGATATCAGTCGGAGCTTCTTCATATTCGGCGTGCAGCGTTGTCTTCAGCCGTTTGCCAATTCTGCCCGGCTGCTTTTCGGTTGTCCAGTTGCACAGGCAAAGTTTGTCTGCAAACGAGCCGAGCAGCAGTTCTCCGCATGGCGAAGAATAGCGCATTGTAAATATCTTTTCTTCCATTTACGGCAAGTGCTTTTTTATCCGTTTGTTTTGCCCGGCCTTACGTCAGGCAGCCACACTGCTATTATGCCTAACAGTGGCAGCCATGTGCTTACCTTGAAGATGAAGTCGATACTTGTCAAGTCGGCAAGCCAGCCGAAGAAGGCCGAGCCGATGCCTCCAAGTCCGAACATCAGCCCGAAGAACACTCCGGCTATCATGCCGACCTTGTCTGGCTTCAGGTCGGTGGCGTACACTACTATTGCCGAGAATGCCGAAGCTATGATAAGTCCTGTGAATACGGACATTATGATTGTTCCTGCCAGGTTGAGATAGGGCAGGGCAAGGGTGAACGGGGCGGCTCCGAGGATAGAGAACAGTATGACGTATTTGCGCCCGTAGCGGTCGCCGAGGAAGCCTCCTGCCAGCGTGCCTATGGCGAATGCTGCGAGGTATGCGAACAGGCAGAACTGCGACGTCTGCACGGACACACCGAACTTGTCGATGAGGAAGAATGTGAAATAGCTCGTCATGCAGGCGTTGAAGAAGTATTTTGAGAATATCATCAGCACGAGTATGCCTAATGCCATGTGTACTGTCTTGTTCGGTAATGTGCATGTTGCAGCCTTGTGTTTGCTCTGTGTGGCCTTGATTTGTTTCAATACAAGGCTGTACCAATAGCCGACGCGCGTCAGCAGGAATACGGCAAGCAATGCGGCCAACGCAAACCAGCCAACTGCGTGCTGGCCGTAGGGCATCACTATGAGCGCGGCCAGCAGTGGCCCTATGGCGCTGCCGCCGTTGCCTCCTACCTGGAATATCGACTGCGCAAGGCTTTTCCTCCCACCAGAAGCGAGCTGTGCCACGCGTGACGATTCGGGATGGAATACCGACGAGCCGCAGCCGATGAGTGCAACGGACAGCAGGATTGTCAGAAAGCCGGGTGCAAAGGCCAACGCGAGCAGACCTAAAAGTGTGAAACACATTCCCAACGCAAGCGAATAAGGCTGTGGGTGGCGGTCGGCGTAGTTGCCGATGAAGGGCTGGAACACTGACGATGTTATCTGGAACACAAACGTAATGATGCCAATCTGCGCGAATGTGAATCCGAATTTGTCTTTAAGCAAAGGGTACAAAGCGGGTATGACCGACTGTATCATGTCGTTCAGCAGGTGGCAAGTGCCGATGGTGAAAAGTATTGTATAGACCGTTCCTTCAGTCAGATGCGGATGTCCTTTCAGCTTGTCAAATACCTTGTTTGTCATTATCCTTATACGGTTTTCACATTATGTGGCTATGTTCAATAATGCAAAATTAAGATTTTTTCTACAAACTGCAAATCTTTTGTGTGGACATAATAAATTATTTTGGAACTTCATAAGTTCATTTATTAGGAACTCCATTAGGAACTTTGTCTGTCTTTTTGTTTGCTGTCGCTGGGGTAATACGACAAAGTGGGCTGTACCAAAATAGGCACAGCCCAATATTGGAAAAGTTGCGGTTGTGATTAAATAATCTGTTTATCAATGAATAAGGTATATGAAACAGTTTTGCCGTCTTTTTTCTTAACGGTATATACGGTTTCGCCTTTAAGCCCCAAGCCCTTTCGTTGTTCTTCCCACGTTATTTCTTTGACAGGGCGGTTGTTTATGGCTATGATTATATCGCCTATTTCGATGCCGGCCTGTTCAGCTATGCCGCCTTTGTATAAGCCATTGACAATCCAGCCGTCGCAAATGTCTGTGCGGTCGATGTATGCCATGTGCGTTACTGACGATTGTGTATAAGTGCCCTTGTCATTATTACGTTTTACCCATACGGAAGAGTTTTTCGGGTCTATCACAATGTCGTAGAGCGACCATATTTCGTTACCTATTATGCCTATATAGGGCCTGTCAAATGACAATGCGCCTTTCTCATTGAGAGAATAATCTATCACAAGGTTTTCAAGCGTGTCGGTCATGCAGAATTTTGCTGCTCTTATTGTAACATCGTCAGAACCTCCGCCATAACCTCCGGATTGTGTGTAGAAATGCGCTTTTGGAGCATCAGCCAAATGTAGAGAAGATGCGGTCTCATTAGTCAGGGTAATACTGGAGCCTGACCCCAAATCCATTCTGAACCAACCTTCCAATATGTTTTTGTCGTCAATCTGTAGTTTTGCCTTTACGTCAATGCGGTTGTCTTTAAGCCGGGCTTCAAGCTTTGTATAATTATCAAGTAGGTCAGCTGGTAATGGCTCTTTCAACTGCTGTAAGTAGCTCTCGCTGAAATTGATTTCCAAAGGAGTTTTTAATAAGTGGGTATTGCCTAATATGCCGTCGGTGTATCTTCCGAGAATGTCGCGCAGATTGATTATTGGCGTAATCTTGTTTTGATACTCCAACTCGCCACAATGGATTTTAACCGGGTCAATGAATATTTCTGTTGGTACATCTCCTTTGTTTCCTACACCTCCCATCATTGACTTGCCTTTTCTCCCGAATGTGTTTTGCAGATTGTTGAGCCTTAGATAATCTTCGTCAAGATAAAGAAAGTCGGCTCCTGTATCGTAGATGACTGTAACCGGAATGGTGTCATTCAATGTCGCTTTAAGGTACAGATGTCCGTCAAAGATAAACGGAATAACCCCGTCAGGAACCACTGCAAGGCTTTTCAGTGAGAATAAGGCTGCGAGCAAACAGATAAGGCAAAGTTTTTTCATGTCAAAAGAATTTGGTTTGTTAATCGGCCGTGATGCCATTGCAAAGATAATGATAATTCTGTCTAATTGCAAATTATAACCAAACTTTTTAGTTGAAAGGCGTTTTTACGGTTTTATGGGACGCAATGTGCCGGACGGAACAGCTGGGACTGAGACTCTTGCTTTGTTAATTTTCACTGTAAAGCATTGCCGCCGTTATGTCAGATTGTAAGCGCAAACGGCTGTTTGCACGTCATTTGTCCATTTCGGTTTTGCCGGGTAAAAGTGATGAAATAGGTTGCCTGTGGTGGCGTCGGCCATGTTTAATGTCGTGTTTTGCTACATATTGATGGACAAAAGGCCGTGTTTTGAAGTGTGATATGCCGTGTTTTACAGTGTCAAAGACCGTCATCTTGGTGTTTGAATGCCGTTATCTTGATGCGAAAAGGCGGTATTCTCGGAACATAATGGCGGCTTTTGGGACTTTTCCACGCCGTATTTGTTGCACACTTTTGGGGCTGAAACTGTAACGCATTGCTGTATAGTAAGTTGCGTTTGCACATCGTAGAATGGCGTATTTGCGACAAAATCTCTGCTTGTCTGTAAATATCTCTGCTGTGGTGCGCCAGCGAAAAACAGTTTGTAAGCGAAGTCGCCGCTTGCCTGACATAATGAAAAACCGCGCGTAAGGCTATGTCCATCCTTACGCGCGGTTAGCTTCTATGCGAGCCGTTTATGTTATTTGCTTTTCAGTTTGTCAAGTTCTGCTGCCATTTCAGTTTGCAGTTCCTTGGCCTTTGCTGCCGCAACTTCGGCAAAGTCTTCGCCGCTTGATGCGTATATTATGCCGCGGCTGCTGTTAACTATTAGTCCGCAGTCTTCGGTCATGCCGTATTTGCACACTTCCTGAAGGCTGCCGCCCTGTGCACCAACGCCGGGTACGAGGAGGAAGTGGGTAGGTGCTGCCATGCGAATGTCTTTGAACATTTCGCCCTGCGTTGCCCCGACGACGTACATCATGCTCTCGTCGTTGCCCCAAGCCTGCGACTTACGGATGACTTTCTCAAACAGCCGCTCACCGTCCTGGTCGGTGGTAAGCTGGAAGTCGTGCGAGCCTTTGTTGCTTGTCAGCGCAAGCAGTATGACCCATTTCCCGTCATATTGCAGGAACGGGGTGACGCTGTCTTCGCCCATATACGGGGCTACGGTCAGCGAGTCGACGTCGTACTCTTCGAAGAATGTGCGCGCATACATGGCCGATGTGTTGCCTATGTCGCCGCGCTTGGCGTCGGCAATGATGAAATGGTCGGGATAATTCTCTTTCAGGTACTTTACTGTGCGCTCGAAAGAGGCTAATCCTTTTGTGCCCATACACTCGTAGAAGGCGAGGTTGGGCTTGTAAGCCACGCAGTAATCGGCGGTAGCGTCGATTATGGCTTTGTTGAAATCGAAAATCGGGTCGTCGTTTCCAAGCAGGTGCTGGGGGATTTTCTTGATGTCGGTGTCAAGTCCTACACAAAGAAAAGTCTTCTTTGTGAAAATCTGTTCGATGAGTTGTTGTCGGGTCATTGTTATTGCTTTTTATAGTGACAAGTTGACAAGCAGACAAGTAAACAAGGGTATTCCCTTTGAAAGTGGATGCACAACTGTCGCAATGTCCTTGTCTGCTTGTTTCTTGTTTGCTTGTCAACTTGGTTTACAGTTCCGCTTCTTTCATTCTTTCAGCGTTCTCGGCAACAGTCAATGCGTCAATCATGTCCTTGATGTTGCCGCCGAGAAAGCCTTGCAGGTCGTGTGTGGTGTAGCCGATGCGGTGGTCGGTCACGCGGCCTTGCTGGAAGTTGTACGTGCGTATTTTCGCGCTGCGGTCGCCTGTTGAGACGAGTGTCTTGCGGCGGCTCGCTATGTCGTCGATGTATTTCTGGTGCTCGCGGTCGTATATGAACGTGCGAAGGCGCGACAGTGCGCGCTCCTTGTTCTTCGGCTGGTCGCGTGTTTCGGTACATTCAATGAGTATTTCCTCCACTTCGCCGGTGTTCGGGTTCTTCCAAGGATAGCGCAGGCGCACGCCTGACTCCACCTTGTTGACGTTCTGTCCGCCGGCGCCCGAGCTTCTGAACGTGTCCCACTTGATGTCGCCCTCGTTTATGTTCACTTCAAATTTGTCTGCCTCGGGCAGCACGGCCACAGTCGCCGCGCTGGTGTGCATACGTCCCTGCGTCTCGGTGGCAGGTACGCGCTGTACGCGGTGTACGCCTGACTCGTATTTCAATGTGCCGTAAACGTTGTCGCCGCTGACGGCAAAATCAATCTCTTTGTAACCGCCTACCGCACCCTCGCTTACGCTCGTAACGGAGAGCGTCCAGCCCATAGAGTCGCAGAATTTCTTGTACATCTGGAACAGGTCGCCGGCGAATAAGGCGGCCTCGTCGCCTCCTGTGCCTGCCCGTATTTCCATTTGCACGTTCTTTGCGTCCTCCGGGTCTTTCGGCACAAGCGCCATTTTTATTTCCTCTTCAATCTTGGGCTGCAGTTCCTCGTTGACCTGCAGCTCTTCGCGCGCCATTTCCTTAAGGTCGGGGTCGCTCTCGTTTGCAAGTATGTCTTTCGCTTCTTTGATGGAGTTGAGGCACGCAATGTATTTTTTGCGTGCCTTCATTATGTCGTCAAGGTCTTTGTATTCGCGCGTAAGCCGCACATACCTCTCCTGGTCTGCAATTACAGACGGGTCGGTGATTAGCGTCGATATTTCTTCGTAACGGCTTTCAAGACCTTCAAGTTTTTCCAATATGCTGTTGTTGTCGGGCATGGCTTATGGACTTGTAAATTTTGTTATTACAATATATTTTTTAATTCACAATATTTCATTGCTTCAGTTTCGGTTTCGAATACTTTGTCGCAAATATCAGACAAACCTTTCTTTACGTCTAATACGTATTTGTCGCTGGCGGTGACAACTTTTTCTATTTGTCTTATGAAAGTCTTGAATTCAGGGTTTATTTCGCATAGCCTTTCAATTGTTCTGAATTCGAGTTGTTTGTCTTTTGATTGAAATAATACTTTGCTATTTAGGGGATTTGTGTTTAGCTGAATGAAACCTATTCCAAAAGAATTGTTCAAACGTTCAAGCTCGTCTATGAGGTTCTCGTTTATTTTGAACGCCACCAAATAGCTGTAATTTGCCCAGCTTGAGTTTGAAACAGCTTGAAAAAAGCACTTTTTTAATTCATAATCAGTTGTTATTTCTTTTTTTAGTTCGTAAGAATGTATCTTGAAAGTGTCATTTCTGTTGGTGGCCTTAAAAAAAGATTGGCACACATTGTCTTTATATTCAATAAACTCCACTCCTACGATATCGGGGTGAATCCATTTTTGGTGTTCTTCATTCTTATTTGAATGTTCATGGAATATGGTCTTTGACATAATCCCCTTACGCAATTTAAGATACGTGGAGAGTAAAGGATGCAAATCTCTTTCATTATAAGCTGTCTTTGCTGATTTTTTCTGAGTGGCTTTATCATTGGCAGCCTTGCAGTATTCTGAGAGGCAATATATATAGACCTTTTTTTCGTTGAGGGTACGGCAGACTCTCGGATCGTTATCTCTTATGAAATCACCTAATAAGGCCTGTACCGTCATATCTGGGGTCTTTGCATTTTGGTTGAACTCAAAGATTTTCTTATCAACGATGTTTTGGTAAATGTCTCTCGATTTTGCTCCGTCAGGAAAATCTTTTAGGCTTATTAAAATTGCATCCTTTATCGTCATATTTACTTGCCTTAGTAGTTAAATTCTCCGTATTCCGATTTTATGGTAAGGCTCTTTTGGCCTTCCTCGATGTGGCCTATCACCTGTGCGTCAATGTTGAAACTCTTGCTAATGGCAATCACTTGCTCCGCCATTTCCGGCCTAACGTAGATTTCCATACGGTGTCCCATGTTGAACACTTTATACATTTCTTGCCAGTCGGTGCCGCTTTGTTCCTTTATTATTCTGAACAATGGAGGTACGGGGAACATGTTGTCTTTCACTACGCGGCAGTTGCCGCCGACGAAGTGGAGAACCTTTGTCTGCGCTCCGCCGGTGCAATGCACCATTCCGTGTATTTCAGGGCGCAACTCGTCAAGCACCTTCTTTATGACGGGAGCGTATGTACGGGTGGGAGAGAGGACTAATTGGCCTGCGTTTACGGGTGTGTCAGGAACAGCGTCTGTCAGTTTGTAACTGCCGCTATATACCAGTTCCTCGGGTACGGCGTGGTCGTATGTCTCAGGATATTTCTCTGCGATGTATTTTGCAAATACGTCATGGCGTGCGCTTGTCAGTCCGTTGCTTCCCATGCCTCCGTTGTAACGGTCTTCGTATGTTGCTTGGCCGAACGATGCCAAGCCTACGATTACGTCGCCCGGACGGATGTTAGCATTGTTGATTACGTCGCTCCTCTTCATCCTGCACGTAACGGTAGAGTCAACGATAATTGTCCTTACGAGGTCGCCTACATCAGCTGTCTCACCGCCTGTTGCGTAGATGCCGATGCCCATGTCGCGCATGCTTGCCAGCAGTTCGTCTGTTCCGTTGATTATGGCGGATATGACTTCGCCAGGCACGAGCATCTTGTTGCGCCCTATGGTGCTTGAAACGAGGATATTGTCAACAGCTCCTACGCACATCAAGTCGTCGGTGTTCATTATAAGAGCGTCTTGCGCTATGCCTTTCCACACGCTAAGGTCTCCGGTTTCTTTCCAATATGCGTATGCCAGTGACGATTTTGTTCCGGCTCCGTCGGCGTGCATTATGTTGCAATATTCAGGGTCGCCGCCGAGAATGTCAGGTATTATCTTGCAGAAAGCTTGTGGATATATACCTTTGTCGATGTTCTTTATTGCGTTGTGAACATCCTCTTTTGCAGCGGAAACGCCGCGCATCATGTATCTGTTGCTTGTATCCATCATCTGTGTTTGTTATGGGGTTGGGGTGGTTTTTGCATGTTGATGTTTCAAGGCATTGTCGTATTGTCTTGAAACACAAGGATGCGGAATGCCGCATGGGTATGGTTCTATTTCCCGTTCCAGAATTCCCAGCTTGCAAAGGCTTGCAGGAGCAGCATTTCAAGACCGTTTTTGACGGTGGCTCCGTGTTCGGCACCTTTTTTCATAAAGAGAGTTTGGTCGGGATTATAAAGCAGGTCGTATAACAGGTTCCTGCTGTCCATGGCTTCGTATGGCAGCAACGGGCATTCATCAATATGAGGGTACATTCCGCATGGAGTGCAGTTTACAATGACATTGTATTCGCGTATTATGTCAGGGGTTATCTTGTTATATTGTATTGTGCCGGGACGTTCGTACCTGCTTACAAATACAGTTTCAAGCCCGAGCGATTTCAAACCATAGTTTATAGCTTTTGATGCTCCGCCTGTTCCGAGTATCAGGGCTTTCTTGTGGAAACGCTCAAGCAAGGGTTCAATGCTTCTTGTAAAGCCTATCACGTCGCTGTTGTATCCTTTTAATTTCGTCTCATTGCCTTTGTGCTCTACACGTATTACATTGACTGCACCTATGGTACGGGCCTCTGGACTTACGGAGTCAAGAAAGCTTATCACTTTTTCCTTGTAAGGAATGGTGACATTCAGTCCCCTTAGTTCCGGATTTGAAGCCAGAATTTCCGGAAGGGCGTCGATGGATGGAATTTCAAAATTGATGTATTCGGCGTCAATGTTCTCGTTCTCAAACTTCTCGTTGAAATAACTGATGGAGAAAGAGTGTCCAAGAGGATAGCCGATAAGTCCGTATTTGTCCATATCTATTGTTATTTTATTGCGAAATAGCATGTGCAGATGCCAAAAGTCAGTCGTGTAAATTTAGCTTCTGTAAACCCTGCCTTCTTGAAAATTCCTACCATCTCCTCGCCCTGTGGAAACGATTCGATGGTGGATATCAGATATTTATAGGCTTCACTGTCTTTTGATATGAGTCTGCCGTACAGTGGAAGGATGCTGTGTGAATATATCCAGAATAATTGTTTCATGGGGAACTTTACCGGGCGGCTAAGTTCGAGGATGCTTAGCTGGCCGCCTTTTTTGAGCACCCTGCACATTTCTTTCAAGCAGGCATCAAGGTTTTGGAAATTCCTTATTCCAAAGGCGGCAGTCAGGGCATCGAACGTGTTGTCTGCAAATGACATGTGTTCGCAGTCTTCTTTCATAAATGAAATCACGTCATCAAGTCCGGTCGCCTTGACTTTTTCGCTGCCAATACGCATCATCCCTTCGGAAATGTCAATGCCTACTACACTTTCCGGATGTAGCTTTTTGGCCGACATTATGGCGAAATCCCCCGTGCCAGTTGCGATGTCGAGAATTTTCTTAGGCTTGTATGGTGCGAGCTGTCTTATCGCCTTTTTCCGCCAAAGGAAGTCTATGCCGAATGAAAGACGGTGGTTGAGCGTGTCGTATGAATGGGCGATGTTGTTGAACATCGTCTCCACTTGTCTGCTCTTTTCTTCGCCGTTTCCGTATGGCGTTATGCGTTCTTGTCGGTAAGTCATTTCTTTATTAGGCTCTGATGCGATGACAACCGAAGGAAAGGCTTGACGTGCACTTGTAAAAGTAAAGAGTTCCAAGCCGTTCCTTCAGTATGTTTATGAAAGGGTTACCTTTATAAGGTTTTCAGGTATTCAGTAACATTCTTTTCTATGCGGGCAGCTATGTCACCCTCTTCTGCGGCTTTGTCAAACTTGTCACCTGTGATGTGCTCAAACAGCTCGATGTAACGCTCGCTTACGCTTTCTGCATATTCGTCTGTAATTTCAGGCATTGTTTGTCCTGGCTCATTCATGAAATTGTGTTCAATGAGCCATTGGCGTACAAATTCTTTTGAAAGCTGGCGTTGCGGTTCGCCTTTCTCGAACTTTTCTTCATAGCCGTCAGCATAGAAATAACGGCTGCTGTCAGGAGTGTGTATCTCGTCAATGAGGTAAACTTTTCCGTCACGTTTGCCGAATTCGTATTTGGTGTCCACAAGGATTAAGCCGTGCTTGGCAGCGATTTCCTGTCCTCGTGCGAAAATCTTACGCGTGTAGTTTTCCATTAGCTCGTAATCCTCTTTGCTGACAATGCCTTGCGCAATTATTTCTTCTTTCGAAATGTTCATGTCGTGGCCTTCGTCCGCTTTGGTTGTGGGGGTTATGATTGGTTCCGGGAAACGTTGGTTTTCGCGCATTCCCTCAGGCAGTTTCACTCCGCACAATTCACGGCATCCCTTTTGATATTCGCGCCAAGCCGAGCCGGTAAGAATTGAACGGATTATCATTTCCACGCGGAAACCTTCACATTTCAGTCCGACTGTCACCATAGGGTCGGGTGTGGCAAGCTTCCAGTTGGGGCAGATGTCCGTTGTTTGGTCAAGAAATTTTGCTGCAATTTGGTTGAGCACTTGTCCTTTGAATGGTATGCCTTTGGGCAGAACCACGTCGAAGGCTGAAATCCTGTCTGTCGCTATCATGACGAGCAGGTCGTCGTTGATGTTGTAAACGTCGCGTACTTTTCCGTGGTAAACGCTTTTTTGTCCTTCGAAATGGAAATCAGTTTGTGTTAATGCCTTCATTGTTATATATTATTGTATTGTTGTCTGCTTTGTCTTGTCCGCTTCCTTATATGCTTTGACAATGCGCGTTACGAGCTTGTGCCTTACAATGTCTTTTTCCTCCATGCGTATAATGGATATGCCTTCGACGTCTTTCAATATGTCTACAGCTTCACGCAATCCGCTTGTTACACCGTGTGGAAGGTCTACTTGGGTAAGATCGCCTGTAATAATCATCTTTGTGTTCCATCCCATCCTTGTGAGGAACATTCTTATTTGTGCGGTAGTTGTATTTTGAGCCTCGTCAAGTATCACTACGGCATCGCTGAGTGTGCGTCCACGCATGAAAGCCAACGGGGCTATCTGTATCACGCGTTTCTCAATCATGTCTTGCAGTTTTACTGCTGGCAGCATGTCTTCCAATGCGTCATAGAGCGGTTGGAGATACGGGTCTATTTTGTCTTTCATGTCCCCTGGAAGAAAGCCTAATTTCTCTCCGGCTTCGACGGCAGGGCGACTTAATATGATTTTCTTCGCTGTTTTTTCTTTCAGGGCTTTTACTGCCAAAGCTATGCTGAGGTATGTCTTGCCGGTGCCGGCTGGGCCGATGGCGAAAATCATGTCAGTCTTGCCGTAGGCGTCTATTAGGCGTTGCTGGTTTTCGCTTTTGCTCTTGATGGGGCGGCCTGTTATGTTGTACACTATGGCATCTTTGGCTGAGTCTTCTTTTGTCTTTCTCCCTTTTATTATGTTTATAATGCTTTCTTCGTTGATAGAGTTGTATTTCAAGACGTGCAGCCTCAGCTTCTCTATGTTTTCCTCGAATTCGGCCGTCTGTTCTTCATCTCCGAGTACTTTTATCACGTCGCCTCTCGCCACTATGCGCAGTTTCGGATACAGCGCCTTGATTATTTGCAGGTATGTGTTACCTGCCCCATATAGCATTACGGGGTCGATATCTTCAAGTACAATGTGCTTCTCTATCAATTTACAGCGGTTTTTTATTTTTGTGCAAAATTACGGATTTTTTTCAACACAGCATCGTTTTTACAAAATCTTTTTTGTAAGACGGACATCGGTCGTGCATTTATGCCTGTATTTTATCATTCCGGTGAGCCGCAGGTTTTCTTTCTTGTTTGTATTGTCAGTTGTCTTTGAATGCCACGACATCAGACAGCTCAGGGGTGAGGTAAAATGTATGCGTCAGTGTGTCGTTGCCGACGACGATACGTGTTTTTGTGAAAATATATGATGGCTGTGGAGTCTCGGCGCCATATTGGATGTTTGGCTTGAATGCTGTGTTTTTGGCGGCAAAGGCTCTCATTACGTTGACAGTGCTGTCGGAAACGAGCTTTGTTGAGTCAATCTTGGTGAAGCTTACATTGTAGCTTTGTGATTTCAGATTGGCGTCGAGAAACGCTTTTACGGTTTCTTCCGCTTTGTGTTGTTTGCCGCATGCACAGAGTAATATGGCTGTTGCAATGTATGCCAGGACGTTTTTCCTCATAAAAAATTGTGGGCTTTGTAGTAAAAAAGGTATTCCTGTTGGCGTTTGACTGTATAAAATGGGGATATGAAACAGCAGTCTTTTCCAACAGAAATACCATTATGTTAATATTTTGTTATTTCTTTACCGGGATGTTCTTCATTATTTCAAGAAGATGCTCCCATACCATTTGCACTGTGGGGATTAGCAGGCGCTCGTCTGGCGAATGTACTCCGCGCAGCGTCGGTCCCATTGAAACCATGTCAAGGTAAGGATATTTCTCGGAGAACAGCCCGCACTCAAGACCTGCATGTATGCCGATTATCTTAGGTTCGCGGTTAAATAATTTCCGATAAGTGTCAGCTACTATTTGCGTCAGTTCGCTGTTCTGCTTCATTTTCCAAGCAGGGTATTTGTCGCCTTGCACCACTTCCGCTCCGGCCAATTGGAATAAGGCTTTTACCGTGTTGCCCATATTCTCAAGGTTGCTTGTCACGTTTGAACGCTGTGATGCAACAATGTTCACGGCCGTATCCGTTGTCGTTACGCTTGCAATGTTGCTTGATGTCTCGACCATCCATGACAAAGCCTCGTCCTGGCACATTGAGTATGTGCCGTTGTCAATTGCTTGCAGTGCCAATATTATGTTTTTGCCTGTTTGCTGTTGTATTACAGGCTCCGCATCAGTACTTTCAAGGTTGAATTGGATATTGTTTTCAGTTATGTGGAATTCGTCTTCTACGTCTTTTGCGAAAACGTTGAGTGCAACGCGTACATCTTCTTTGGCTTCCGTTGGTACGGCAAATACTACAACACCGTCTCTCGGTATGGCATTGTGCATTCTGCCTGAATTGAAGCTTGCCAAACGGACATCGTATTTTTCGCTCATCATGTATATGAAACGTGAGAGCAGCTTTATTCCGTTTGCGAACTTCTTGTTGATGTCGTCACCGCTGTGTCCTCCGTGCAGTCCTTTAAGCGACAGTTTCATGAAGAAGTAGCCTTCCGGTGCCGTTTCCCTGGTGATTTTGAATGTGGCCCTGGTTGTCATGCCGCCGGCGCAGCTGATGAAGAACTGTCCTTCGTCCTCGCTGTCGAGGTTGATAAGCATTTCGCCTTTCATAAATCCGGGCTTCATGCCGTGTGCTCCGGTAAGTCCCGTTTCTTCGTCTCTTGTGAAAACGCATTCTATCGGGCCGTGCTCAAGCTTGTCGTCTGCAAGTACAGCCATCTGCATGGCACATCCTATACCGTCGTCAGCACCGAGAGTAGTGCCTTTGGCCCTTAGCCATTCTCCGTCTACGTATGTCTGGATAGGGTCATTGTTGAAGTCGATGTCAACTTCGACCAGTTTTTCGCAAACCATGTCCATGTGGCTTTGCAGTATCAGGGTCTTCCTGTTTTCATACCCCTTTGATGCCGGCTTGCGTATTATGACATTTCCAGTTTCGTCAACTTCGGTTTCAAGTTTCAGTCCGTTGCCGAAATCTTTGAGAAATTCTATCATTTTTTCCTCGTGCTTTGACGGCCGCGGAATTTCGTTTATCCTTGCGAACTGTTCAAATACGCATTGCGGCTTCAATTCATTTTTATCCATTGTCAAAAGTCTTTTATTTTTTAGTTGTTTATTAAAATGTTTTTCGTAATCTCCTTGTTTTATTTCGTATTTCACTCGCTTTTATTTTGCATTTCACTCGATTTGCACTATCTTTGCCGCAAAAATACGTAAAAATGATAGAAACTTTCCTTGTTGCCGTGTTAATAATTGCTATAGCGATGTCATTGCTTTGCATAAAGTTGATATTGCGGAAGGACGGAAAGTTCTCGTCACAGCATGTTGACGACAATCCCGGATTGAGAAAGCGCAAGATACGTTGTGTCCTGGAGCAGGACAGGGAAGCGCGTCGAAAGGGTTTTGGCGGTTAATGTTATGTTAACGGAAATATTATAGATAAAATAAAAACGGAATTCAATTATGAGAAAATTCATTTGTTCGGCTTTGGTCGTGGCTGCAGTTTCTCTGGTGGCGACCTCATGCAACAAACAAGCACCCAAGGTTGACGACAAGCCTGCGGCTGCAACAGCGGCAAACACTGAGATGAAGATTGCCTTTATCGAGGTTGACTCGATAATGTCACAGTACAAGTTCTGTAAGGAATATTCGGCCATACTTGAGAAGAAAGGGCAGAACATACAGAACACAATCGCATCAAAGGGACGTTCTCTTCAGAACGCTGTTGCCAAGTTCCAGCAGGACATCCAGAACAACAAGTACACCCAGCAGCAGGCTGAGGCTGTGAATGCCGGCTTGCAGAAGCAGAACGCCGACTTGCAGGAATTGCAGCAGAGGCTCGGCGCGGAGTTCCAGGCTGAGACCGACAAGTTCAACAAGGCTCTGCGCGACAGCATCCAGCACTATCTTGCCGTGTACAACAAGGACAAGAAATACTCTTTGATTTTGAGCAAGGCTGGTGACAACATACTGTATGCCGACAAGGCTTACGACATTACGGACGAGGTGATTTCCGGATTGAACAAGGCTTACAAGCCTGCCAAGACGGAAAAGAAGAAATAAAGGTAAATATCTTGTAGATTAATAAAAAGGCGAGTGTAGGATTTCATACACTCGCCTTTTTATTTTTAGTTTTAATTCATGCGCTTTGCAATATGTGGCCTTTCGCTTTGCAAAACATGGCATATTGCAGCATGATAGACGGCCTTTTGCAGCCTGATATGCCATGTTTTGCATGATGATTATTTAACTTCCGATATTTTGTTTTCCATAACATACCATACGTAACCCTTCACGTCAGCATGTCCCATGCGGCGAAGCAATGTGGCGTATTCTGCAACCTGCGTTACGTGGGCTTTTTGTGGCTTGCCGAACTTGAAGTCTATGACTATGGTTTGTGCCCCGTCGGTGATTACGCGGTCTGGTCGTCGCTCGGCCACTTTGCCTGAGGTTTCGTCATATTCCAATATCGAGCATTCGTTGAACGTGTGCCAACATGGTGAAAACCAGTCGGATACGCGCTTGTCGTTAAAGCGTTCCGCGAGAAAGTTCCGCATCTTTTCTACGGTCAGGTTCTCATCGTATATAATGCCGTCAAACTCCATCTGCCTGAGTTGAGGCTCTATGTCGTCGATTGTCCGTATTGTGGAAAACAGTTTGTGCATCACGTTCCCGGCCTCTATGTACTGTCTTCGTTTGCTCGGTCCGCCTTCTATGAAATCGCGGCTCTTGTTGCTTTGTTTGAATTGTGCGGTGAAATGCGGCGTCAGCATTGTAACTTCGTGCTGTTCTGTCGGCATGAGGAATACGTTTTGCGTGGGCTTGACGCCGGTGGTTTTGCCTTCCGCATTATGGCCTTGAAGCGTCCCGTATTCGAAGACAGTCGGCTCACCGTCTTCTTCGTCGCCGTTGAGCCTTGCCCCTTCAAGCGTTTCCGCAATGACGGGCAGGCATTTTGCCAACAGTTCCGAGCGGTTGGCCTTCCCTCTTTTTTTCTTCCCCTTGCTTCCTGTTACATGCAGGCTGCGCCCTGCGCGCGTAAAGGCTACGTATAAAAGGTTAAGGTTGTCCACGCTGTTTTGTATGTGCTCGTTCCTGTAGTCGTCGGCGTATATGGTGTCAAGCAGTTTTTTTGAATAGTCTACAGGTATTACGGGAAGGCTGTCGAACGGTTGTTCGTCAGGCTTGCACCATAGGGTTGTGTCGCCGTTTTCCAGCGTCCAGCTGCAGAAAGGTATGATGACGTGTGCAAATTCAAGTCCCTTGCTTTTGTGTATGCTGATTAGACGAAGCCCGGAGACAGCATCGCTTTGGATTGTCGAACTGCAAATGTCGTCGTTCCAGGCTTCGATGAATTTCCCGATGTTGCCGGGATTGTTGGCAACGAAGTCTGACACCTTGTCGTAAAAGGCGCAAAGGTATGCGCCTTGGTCGTTAAGTTGTTCAAGGTTGAAGGCGGAACAGATGCTGTCGATAGTTTCCGCGAGCGGCATTTTGCTTAGTTTGTCCGTATTGTTGATGAAGTCAGCCGGCAACAGTGTGTCGAGGTTGCTTTTAGTGTCGGCTGTCGGCGTGAGCAGGTCGCCGTGCCCATGATTCGAGCCGAGCACGGTTCTTTGATAGTTTATTGCGAGGTTGGCTTTTGCAAGCGTGTCTTCCGGACTGGCCAGCAGCATGAGTGCTTGTATGACTATGTTGACTGCAGGCGAGGCGTCTAGCCTGAATGCCTCGTCACTGACAATGTCGAGTCCGGGCATTGTTTCGCCCAGATAGTCGGCGATTAGTTGGATGTGGCTGTTCTTGCGCAGGATTATGGCTATGTCTGACGGCTTGGCGCCGTGTGCGAGCAGTTCCCTTATTGCCTGTGCGGTGTTCTCCAAAGTGTCTTGTTCGTAGTCATCGTCGGGCAACAGTGTTATTTTGGCAAAGCCTCCACGGTCGCCGTTCGGCTGTTGGTACACGTCCGAGTATGCAGAAAGCAGTTCTTTTGCGTGTTGTTCGCCTCCGGCCTCCGTCTCCTGGCCGTATTCCGTTTCGGCGGCAGTTTTGAAGAAGCAGTTGTTGAAATCGACAATGTTGCGCTCTGAACGGTAGTTGGCCTGCAGAGTCTTTATTTCAAGGCTGCTGTCCGGGTGGCTGAATTGTGACTGTATGTTGTTAAGCAGCCGCCAGTCGCCGCCGCGCCACCTGTATATGCTCTGCTTCACGTCGCCTACGATGAGGTTGCTTGTCAGCTGCCTGTCGCTTTGGCTGTGGCTCATGCACTCGTTCAGCAGTATTTTGAAGTTGCTCCATTGCACTGCGCTGGTGTCCTGGAACTCGTCAATCATTATATGTTCAAGCCTGCATCCCACTTTTTCAAATATGAACGGGGTGTCGCTGTCCTTAATCAATGTGTGCAACAGGTGCTGCGTATCGCTTAGAAGAAAACGGTTTGCCTCGTTGTTCAGTTCCCTTACTTTGTTCTCGATGCTGCCAAGTAGGCGCAGCTTGTCGAGGTGTTTCAGCGTGCATTCCGCCGTGGCATACAGTTTCCATTGCTTCGGCCTGTCGGTTTCGGCCTTGTGCAGCAGGGGCATCAGCCTGCTTTCCGCCAGCTCGATTATCAGCTCACGGTCAGGACTTGTCTTCGATGCCCAGTTCTCCGCGTCGTCCATACATTTCCCGACTATCTGCTTTTTGCAATTGTCGTCGCTGAAATTGTCGCTTTTCAGTTTGTTGAAATAGCTGCAGATGCCTTTTGCCTTGCCGGCGTATGATGTAGGGGTTAGTCCTGCTTCGGCGGTTATTTTCTCAAATTCCTGAGCGTATCCGGCCATGTGCTTTTTGGCGTCCGTGCGTATTGTTTTCAGCTGTTTTGTATAGTTGTCGAAAAAGTTTTGGTCTGACATGGCTTTTCCAAGGTCGGCACTTACGGCTTTGTAAAAGTCCCGGAATATCGTCTTTCCGAATTTCTTAACCTGCCCTATGATGTTCCAGCCCTTGTTTTCGCTTATGTTCGAGAATATATAGCTTATGAGCCATTGCAGCATTTCGCTGGTTGAGCTTAACGATTCAATGAGCAGGTCAACGGCCTGTTCCTCAACCTGTGTGTCGTTCAGTCCGATTTTCAGGTTTGACGTGAGGTCGAGTTCGCGTGCAAGGTTGCGCAGCACCGATTGGAAAAACGAGTCGATTGTTTCAACACGGAAGTAATGATAGTTGTGTATAAGCAGTTTAAGGGCAAGTCCCGCCTGGCGGCTGGCCTGCTGTTCGGTTATGTCAAGGCTGCCGCACACGGCCTTCATGTATGTTGCAGAATCGGGAAGCATCTTCCATATTCCGTACAGCTGGCTTAGTATGCGCATCTTCATTTCCTCCGTGGCCTTGTTTGTAAAGGTTACGGCAAGGATGTTCTTGAAGCATGCGGGATTGTCTATCAGCAGTTTTATGTATTCTACGGCCAGCGTGAATGTCTTTCCGCTGCCTGCGCTTGCCTTGTATACGGTTAACGGTTTCATGTAATTACAGTTTCTCTTTCGTCTTTTCAACTTTTCACTTTTTCGCCTTTGCCAAATACGTTACCAGTCTCTGAACAGCTCGAAGCCGAAGCGGCAGCCGAAGCCGTCAAATTCTTTGTTGCGTGTAGCCATGAAGATGCCCATCGAGAAGAAGCGGTTTGTGAAGCCGTAACCGTATTCGATGTACGGTGTGAGATGCTCTACGAACAGGGCGTTGACGTATATGCGCTCCATTTCAATCATCCTGCCGACATAAGGAATGCGTGACAGTATCATCAGGGGCGACTCGTATGTGGCATTGGCTCTTGCGTAATATTCAGACACGTTGTACCAGTTGCTGTTCAGCAGTTGGAACTCTCCAGTCCAGTTGTCGTTCCATCCTACGGGTATGTTCTCTTCCTTGAAGTTGGCGTAGTCAAGAAAGTAAGAGTTCTTGCTTTTTGATGTGTAGAATCCGCCGCCAAGCCTGAGCGACAGGCTTCTAAGTGAATAGAGCCGTTTTATCCATGCCACGTCGAACTCGAAACGTTCGTATTCCATGTTGGCCTTGCCCGCGTGTATGCCGCGCTCATAGTCGGTGGTGATTATCGGGCCGTCCCATCCTGACGGGCGGAACTGTACTTGCAGTGACGGGGCAAGCGAATAGTATGATACTGGGCGGCCTGCCATCTCGAAACCTGCCTTGTCTACGGCCGAACGGCGGTGGAATATGAGGCCGGGCTTTACGCTCCATTGGTCGGACAGGTCATAGTTGGCGGCAAACTTTACGTAGAAATCCTTGAAGTAGTCAAGGTTCATCCTGTCCCAGTCAATCGAATCGAGAGACTCATGCTTCACCTGGTCTACTATGCTGGAGTTGGTAATCCTGTTGCCGTTTCCTATTTCCAGACCGACGTATCCGTTCCTTTTCTTGTTGAAATTGAACTTTACAGGGATATTGAAATACAGTTGTTTCTGCTTGAACGAATAGCCGGCGTTGAAGGCTATCGAGAAGTCGCTGTTGAGCGAGAACTTGTAGCTGCCGTTAATCTTGAACTTGTATGTGAGGCCGCGCCGTCCGCTATAGCTCAGGTAGAGCGGGTTGAGTATGGGCGAAATCCTGAACGCTCCCTGCCTGTTTGTTCCGAAGTTGCCTTTTGTCCTGTTGATGACGTAGTCGCCAAACGAGTTCCATAATATTTTTTTCCACATGCTTTCTTCTTTTTTCAGCCTTGTGGAGTCGGCTTTGTTGCGTGCAGAATCGTTCCTGGCATAAAGCTCCTTTATCTCTACGGGCAGAGGGTCGGGCCTTATTCCGGCCATCAGCTTGGTGTCATGCGAGTTCACGATACTGTCAGGCAGGTATATCGGATTGTCGTAGACGGAATGGAACGAAGCCTTGATTTTATTTCCTACGAAATGGAACGATGCGTCGATGTCGCATGTTTTGGGCAGCAGCGAGCGTATGCCTTTTTTGCCCATTTCCGCGGTGATGTGGAACCTTACCATGTCGTATTCGCCGCTGATGTTTATTTTGATGATGCGTCCCGTGTTCCTGTCGGCTATCGCCGAACCGCTTACGAGCTGTGTGTTATACCGCTTCGGGCGGAACACTATTTCCGCCCTGTTGCCTGTAAGGTTGGTTATCGTATATCTGTAAAGGCTCACGTTGTGGCGGTTGAAAGGCGATAGCAGCTGGTTGTCGATAATGGTTACACCGTAAATGTCGGGCAGCAGGTACTTGTTTAGTGTCGTCATGGCGGTCTTGTGCCGTGGTATGGTGCCGGTATTGAGCTGCTGCACGGCTTCTTTCACAATGTTGTCCTTTATGTATATGGTGCTGTATGATTCGCCTGCGAACTCCCTGCGGCCACGCGAGATTGCATACATTGACGGTATTGCCATTAGTGTGAAGTTGCGCCTTTCTGTGTTGAAATAATACCTTATATATATATTGGTGTGTGTGCCGTTCATGTTCACGGGCATACTTTGCCTGTATGCCAGCACCCGTTGCAGAGTCAACGAGTCGGTGGCGGCTTTTGCATCGGCTGTGTATTGATGGAAAAACAGCAGCAAGACGCACAGCGCAACGATGCCCCAACGGTGTTTCATAATGCAAATATACGAGTATTTTTCCAATCAGGTTAATGCCGTACAGTTAATTTTGGCCTGCATTGTGCAATATTTGTTTACAGTCGTAGTGTGCCTGCCGCAGGCTGGCCTGCCGTTTCTGCGCCGTCACAGTGGCTGTTTTGCCGCATCTGTGACGGTGCTGGGGCATTGCGCTGTGTAAGCCGGTGGCGTTTGAAGCATGGCAAAGTGTAAGTGCGGATTTGTCGGAAAAAACAGTAAAACTACGTAGTCCGGCCATGTGCCGGTGCTGGGTTGGCTGTTGTTTGGAGGGTCGAAAAGTCGCGATGTGCGCCCTTTTTAGGAACGGTTTGCGGCCTTTGGGGTGGGAACGTCGGCCGTTTCAGTGGCAAAATGCCGTCAATGAGCAGTGAAAAGATGGCCTTTTACAATTCAAAAGGCCATCTTTTGCAATGCGGAAGACGGCCTTTCGGCAGCCAGTCGGTTGTGCATCGTTGCACAGTTGTTGTGCGTTGGTCTGTAAGTTGCTGTTCTTACGGAAGTTATATTTGCACACTTTCCCGGCTGTTTTTTATGTCTTTGTATGTTCGTTTCCAGAATACGGCATTATGAAAGCCTTTTGGAAATACATTATGTCATGATTTCACGGCTTTTTGAAGCATCCTGCCACGGCGTCTGCAATACTGCCGTGCTGCTCAGGTAGCGCCATGCTCATAAGCATGTGGTGTTTTTTCGGAAACAGGATGTTTGTTGTCGGGGATATATAAAAATTGCACAAATAATTTGTTTGTGTGCAAGAAATAGTCTATCTTTGCACAAATTTTTGAATTTTGTGCAATGGAATCAATACCAAGTTTCAACTCGTATATCGAGAAAAGCGTGATAGACAACTGGGACTGTGACGCACTTACCGACTACAAGGGTGTCACCCTGCAATATAAAGATGTGGCGCGCAAAATAGAGAAGCTGCACATCATGTTTGAGAACAGCGGCGTGCAGAAGGGGGACAAGATAGCCATCTGCGGCCGCAACAGTGCGAACTGGGCTGTTGCTTTCCTCGCCACGCTGACATACGGGGCGGTGGCAGTGCCTGTGCAGCATGAGTTCACGCCCGACCAGATATACAATGTTGTCAACCACAGCGAGGCAAAACTGCTGTTCGTAGGCGACGTTGTGGCCAAGTCGGTGGATGCGACGAAGATGCCGAACCTCGAAGGCGTAATCTATATTCCCGACTATTCGCTGCTTGTATCGAGGACGGACAAGCTGACATTCGCGCGGGAACACCTCAACGAACTGTTCGGGAAGAAATACCCCAAGGCGTTCCGTTCAAACCATGTGGCATACCACAGGGAGGCGACACCCGAAGAGCTGGCCCTCATCAACTATACAAGCGGCACGACGGGCTTCTCTAAAGGCGTAATGCTGCCTTACCGCGCATTGTGGGGCAACCTTGACTTTACGCTGAAGATGCTCGGAACGCGCATACCCAAGCGTTCCAACACGGTGAGCATATTGCCGATGGCCCACATGTACGGTATGTCGTTCGAGTTCCTGTTCGAATTCTGCCACGGATGCCATATTTTCTTCCTTACCCGTGTGCCGAGTCCTGCGATAATAGCTCAGGCGTTCACTGACATCAAGCCGGCCATAATAATTGCCGTGCCGCTTGTGGTGGAGAAAATAATAAGGAAAAAGGTGTTCCCGAAAATACAGACGCACAAGATGCGCCTGTTGATGAACATGCCGGTAATCAGCAAGAAGGTGAAGCAGAAAATCTGCGAAGAGGTTATGGCGGCTTTCGGCGGCAACCTTTATGAAATAGTGGTAGGCGGCGCACCGTTCAATCAGGAGGTGGAGGCTTTCCTTAAAAGCATCGACTTCCCCGTGACTGTCGGCTACGGCGCTACAGAATGCGCCCCAATCATAACATATACTGATTATAGCGAATTTGTGCCGACATCGTGCGGCAAGGCCGTGGTGCACATGGAAGTGAAGATTGTCAGCAACGACCCCGAGAATGTGCCGGGCGAGCTGCTTGCGCGCGGCACCAACGTAATGCTCGGATACTATAAGAACGAGGAAGCCACGCGGCAGGCGCTTGACAGCGATGGATGGTATCACAGCGGAGACCTTGCCCTGATGGACAGCGATGGCTATGTGTACATCAAGGGACGTATAAAGAACATGCTGCTCGGCGCCAACGGGCAGAATGTATATCCCGAGGAAATCGAGGACAAGCTCAACAGCATGACGCTTGTGGTGGAGAGCCTTGTGGTGCAGAACGGCGAAAAGCTTGTAGCCCTGATATATCCAGACTATGACGAGGCGAAAAACCTCGGCTTTTCAAAAGAGGACATACGGCACGTCATGGAGCAGAACCTCATAGAGCTGAACATGCTTATACCGTCGTACAGCAAGATTTCCACGTTCAAACTGATGGAAGAAGAGTTTGAGAAGACGCCGAAAAAGAGCATCAAGAGGTATCTTTATAAAGACGTT
>ULWO01042896.1_pt1 | contig 43082 bp, 34 predicted proteins | sample 1960421 | NCBI WGS metagenome assembly ULWO01 (sample SAMEA4835814, study PRJEB28245) | human gut metagenome | biome: gut microbiome; material: fecal sample | place: Denmark | collected 2008 | reverse complement strand
TACTTGGCTGGAGACGGCCCGGAAAAATAGGTAGCGCCAACACGCCTTCTTAGCTCAATGGTAGAGCATTCGGCTGTTAACCGAAGGGTTGTAGGTTCGAGCCCTACAGAAGGCGCCACAATAAGGGTGTGCCGCCACTCCAAAAGGTGGCGGCACACTTCTTTTTACATAAGCCATAGAGATCGATCACTTGGGCCTTTAGCTCAGTTGGTTAGAGCAGACGGCTCATAACCGTCCGGTCCCGGGTTCGAGTCCCCGAAGGCCCACCATATAGGGGTATAGCTCAGCTGGTAGAGCAGCGGTCTCCAAAACCGCGTGTCGAGAGTTCGAATCTTTCTGCCCCTGCCATTTTCTTATTGACAACGTTTGTTGTTTCTGGTATACTTTAAAAGCTCGAGTTCGACAAGATCTCCTGAAAATTGATGGCCAAGTAGTTCAGTTGGTTAGAACGCCAGCCTGTCACGCTGGAGGTCGTGGGTTCGAGCCCCATCTTGGTCGCCATATGCTGCTGTAGCTCAGTCGGTAGAGCGCATCCTTGGTAAGGATGAGGTCGGCGGTTCGAATCCGCCCAGCAGCTCCAAAAAGCATCGAAAACTTCGGTTTTCGGTGCTTTTTTGTTGAAAAAACACACTTTTATGTGTGGGTCAAAATATGGGTCAACCGCCTGACCCACACCGTGACCCACACGGGGAAATGCGCGGAAAGGGCAAAAGATGAGCGGACGGAAAAGCCGTTATTCTGAAAGGCCTTTTCTTTGTTTCGCCGCGTTCTTGTATTTTGCAGCAGGATATGCTACAGTACCTGCTGTTGATTCTTTCTGCCTCTTACGAGGCTGTGCGAGGTATTTATGAAGCTGTTACGATGGTGTAAGGCCAACGCCATGCCGGTGATTGCGGTGTTGGCCGCGGCGGTGACGGCGGTGTTCGTGCCGCCTGACGCGGCCTATCTTGGCTACTACGATGTGAAAACGCTATCCTGCCTGCTGTGCGTGCTGGCGGTGGTGGGTGCGCTGCGCCGCGTGGGACTGTTTCCTCTGCTGGCGCAGAGGCTGGTGCAGGTGTTCCACACCACCCGCGGCGCGGTGACGGCGCTGGTAGGTATCACGCTGGTGGGCTCCATGCTGCTGACCAACGACACGGCACTGCTGACGTTCCTGCCCCTCAGCTGGTTTGTGCTGGAGCGCACCGGTCAGACGAAATGGACGGCGCTGACGTTCATTCTGCAGAACTGCGCCGCCAACCTGGGCGGTATGCTGACGCCCTTCGGCAATCCCCAGAACCTGTATCTGTTCAACCACTACAACATCCCTAACGGGGAATTCCTGTCCATTATGCTGCCGCCGTTCCTGCTGTCCACGGCGCTGATCCTGCTGTGCTGTCTGTTTCTGCCCCGTGAAGGGCTGACTGTCCCCCGGCAGGAGACACTGCCGGACAAGCGTCGTACTGCGGTATACGGCGTACTGTTCTGCGTGGCGGTGGCTATGGTGCTGCGGGGAATCCCCTGCTGGCTGGGACTGCTCGTTATCGTGATGGCTCTGCTGGTGCTGGATCGCCGTGCGCTGCTGGGCGTGGACTGGGGACTGCTGGTGACGTTTGCGGCGTTTTTCACCTTTTCGGGCAACATGGCGCGGATTGAGCCGGTGCGTGAGCTGTTCCGGAAGCTGCTCACCCACGGGGCCATGCCGGTGGCGGCACTGACCAGTCAGGTCATCAGCAACGTACCGGCAGCCATCCTGCTGAGCCGGTTCACCGACGACTATCGAGGACTGCTGGTGGGCGTGAATATCGGCGGCGCGGGGACGCTGGTGGCATCACTGGCCAGCCTGATCACTTTCCGGGAATACACAAAGCACGTCAAGGGGCAGACGGGGCGGTTCATGGTGCTGTTCTCCGCCATCAGCTTCGGTTTTCTAGGCGTCCTGTTGGTAGCCATGACACTCTGGATGCGGTGAAATGAGTAAATTAGAGCTCCTGCCCCATGGGCAGGAGCTCTAATTTGTTATTGTGGTGCAGTTTGATCAGCTCACATCACCTGTGCCATGAAGCTGCCCATGGTCTGGGCGGCTTCGTCCTGCTTTTGACGGGTGGCGTGGGTGTAGGTGCGGAGAGTGAACCCCGCATCGTAGTGCCCCAGCATACTGCTGACAGTTTTCACGTCCACGCCGTTTTGCAGTGCCAGCGTGGCAAATGTGTGTCTGAGATAGTCCCTCACCTTATAGGACCCTTAGAGCGGATTTGTAAACCCAAAAAGTCAGAGGACCCTGTCATAAGACAGAATCCTCTAACTTTTGGTACAGCTTTTTCAGTCGCTTTGATGCCGCCATTTTGGAGATGCCGTAGATCTGGCCGATCTCCTCCATGGTCAGCTCCTCGCTGTAACGGAGGGAGAGCAGGCTTTGACCCTGCACATCCAGCCCCGCAATGGCTCTCCGCAGATTTTCGAGCCGGAGGTTCCTAAGCGCCGCATCCTCCATGGGACTGCCTTCGTACAGGGGGTCAGAATGCCCTACGGGGCCCATGAATGCCTGAGACCACACCGGGGTGTGGACCTCACCGGAAGGCTGCGAGATTAAGCTTTCGCATAAGAACAATATAAGATATGCACCGGGAGATGTCAAGTTGGGGCGAATGACGGAGGTTTCTCCATTGCAATATGTCATATCCTGTGCTATAATGCACTCGAACTGAATAACGGGGCAGCGTGAGCCGGGTTTATCCCGGCGGCGGAATGGGGTGAGAGGCCCCGCGAGACGGTCACTGTGATGCCGATTTATTCGGCTAAGCCAGATACGCAAGGTACTGCTCCCGGGCCGCTGCCAGTACCGGGGCCAAAGCTGTTATGCGAACGCTTTACCCGGCTGCCTATGGCGGCTGGGTGATTTTTTGCTGCCAGGCACCATGGTGCCTCATGCTTTCCTTGGAAAGCATGATAGCCATTTCAAGCCGCCGGGGCGGGGGAGGACGGCAGACCTTTCCCGTCCCGCTTTCCAGAAAAATTTTTGCGCTATTTGTCGTTCCTTTCTTTTTCCCGAGACCCGGGCCGTGCTGTAGAGGACGCGGCCCGGGGGACGGGAAACAGGGGGCGTGAGATATAGGGTATTACGGACTGCCACGGGCGCGGTGCGCCCTCGCAATGACAAAAAGTGTGTGATTGCTTCGGCATTTACATAAATAAAAAGAATGAAAGGAAAAAGAAATGAAAAAGAGAATCATTTCTCTGCTGCTGGCGCTTATCATGGCGCTGTCACTGCTTCCCGTGAGCGTGCTGGCAGCGGACGACCACACAGGTCAGGTCCATGTGACGGTGGAAAACACCACCTGGACCAAGGCCGACGGCGCACCCTGGGAGGGGACGCTGGTGGACGAGTGGGTCACCCTCAAGGCTGACTCCTCCATGATGAGCTGCATCGTGGACGCGCTGACGGCCAAGGGCTATACCCAGACCGGCGCGGACACGGGCTACATCAGCGAAATCAACGGCATCAAGGAGAAGGACGCGTCGAAGGATTCCGGTTGGATGGGCACGCTCAACGACTGGTTTACCAGCGAGGGCTTCGCCAAATACACCGTGGCCAACGGCAAGCTGAAATCCGGCGACGAGATCGCCGTGCAGCACACCTGCAACCTGGGTGCAGATATCGGCGGTGCTTTTGGGGATAGCAACAAAACCCTGAAGGCCATCGCCCTCAGCGCAGGCGAGCTGAGCCCCGCCTTTTCCTCCGGCGTGCATGACTATACCATGATTCTGCCCGAGAGCGTCACCGCCCTCACCGTCACCCCTACCGCCAGCAACAAGCAGAACCGCGTCCGCATCTATGTGGGCGGCACGGAGTATGGCCGCAAGGATGCCATTCCCGTTCAGGTGGGCACCGTCATCACCCTGAAGGTGGGCAATGACGGCGATGCCGCCCCGGAGACCTACACCATCGCCCTCCAGGCGGCGGGCACCCTCCTCTCCGGCGACAATGTATCCCTCACCTCCATCCATCAGGACGGCTCCGCCGGTACCAAAGTGGCCCTGACCTTTGACAAGGAAACCGCCGCCTTCACCGGCAAGCTGGCAAACTATACCCATCTCAAGCAGTATAACGACGGCGGCTTCACCGTCACCCTCTCCGACCTGCCCGCAGGGGCCACCGCCCAGCTCAAGAGCAGCAGCGGCAAGGTCCTGGCGGACTTTGTGGACGGCACCGCCTCCACCGCCGCCACCCAGTTCACCGGCAGCGGCTCGGCCACTTTCTACATCGCCGTCACCGCCCAGGGCCGCACGGAGAATTACAAGCTGACCCTCACCAAGCCCGGCGACTATGTCTGGAGCAAACTTATTCTCAGTGGTATCCCCGCTTTTGACGAGGAGAACGTGTTCTACGGTTATCCCGAGGGGACGATGCTGCAGGCCGACGAGGATGGCAATCCCACGGGCGGAACCGGCTATGCCGCAGGCTGCTGGAACTATGTCATGTATGTCTCCCCGCAGGTGGCCAGTGTCGGCCTCAACAAATTCACGGATGCAATGCACGGAGCCGGTCTGAACAACATGAAGACGCAGGTTCTCGTGGACGGCGAAGTGCATGTGAAGCAGACGAATTTCGGCAGATCCACGATGATGCAGTTTGCCAAAAAACCGGTACCGCTGAAGAAGGACACGACGGTCATTGACATCGTCGGTGTCGACAAAAAGAATCCCAAGATCGAGATCCACACCACTATTACGGTGATTGTGGTCAAGACCACCCCGGCGGAGCTGACCGAGTTTATCAGCGCTCTGCCGAGCACCGATAATCTGACGTATTCCGAGCACTACAAGATCGTCATGAGCTATCAGCGCGCCTATACCGGCTTTACCGACGAGGAAAAGAAGCAGCTGTCCGCAGAAACGTTGAAAAAGCTGCAGGATTCCGTGGCCCGGGTGGAGGAGCTGAAAAAGCGCCACGAGGACGGCGTTCAGGCATGGATCGACCTGGTGAACACCTTTGCCGGGAAAGTGACCGCCGAAAATTATGCCCAGTATTACGACGCCGTGCAGGATGCACAGGTGCAGTATCTGGAGCTGTCCGACGCCCAGCGGGCGGAATTTGCGGCCGTTAACTCTACGGAAAACGCCGCAGTCGTGACGGCCTACGAGGCTGCGTACCGCACCGTCAACGAGCAGTCCATTCTGGACGGCAGCTCCATCGGCAAGCCCACGGAATACTACGACGACTTCATGATGTCGGCCAACCACTATAATCTGGACCTGGGGCATGAGGACACCTATTATCCCGCCGTGTTCCGGGAGATCTGGACGAATCGCCCAACCTCTTTGTACCCGGCTTACTCAAGCGAAAGCGGTCTGCCCTATACCCTGCCCGGTATTCTGAAGTTCGACATCAAGGACGACAGCATCTTCGAGATCAAAGAAGTGGAGGACGTCTATAAGGACGGTGGCCTGAGCAGCTTTGGCACTACTCCGGCTATGAAGTACTATCTGGTGCCCAAGAAGGCAGGCACCACCACCTTTACCGTTACCTTTACGGATAAGGCGGGCAATTTCTATGGCCAGATTCCGGAGATTCCCGTCCATGTCAATAGCCCCGAGGAGACGGCTATCCAGGATCTGAACAAGAAGCTGACGAACTTCACCTCTCTGAGCAACACCAGCAAATACGACAACTGGACCTACAACTACGACACCCAGGGTGCGCCCTTTACCTTCAAGGTAAGCGGCACCAACGCCAAGGTCAGCGTCTATAACTACCTCCAGTACAACGCCGACGGCACCCCCGTCAAGACCGACTACACCCCCGATGAAAGCGGCAACGTGACCATCCTCATCAAGGACGGCTACAACGGCATCGAGGTCACCGCCGACTATCAGGGACAGACCGTCACCCAGGTCTACTCCCTCAAGGGCAAGGTCACCCGCTATATGCAGGAGAACATCTCCCGCCCCGGCGAGGCCCTGCGCACCGGCGATACGGCGGGTATCTGGATCATCGGGCGGCCTATCAATATCCACAAGATTCTCCGTATTTATAACCCTGCGACCACGACGGTGTTCTATACGGATATGCCTCTGCAGAGCGTAGTAAATTCAGACAACCAGCACGATATTTACCGTACTGATGAAAATGGTTCGAAAAGACTGGTAGCTTGTCAGCCCCGCATTGCGGCCTATCTGACGGAATCCGGCACGATCACCCTCACCAAGGGCAGCTCCGATAGCCGGGGCTACGGCTCCAATCCCGGCAGCGAGGGCGATCAGGGCAACACCGGCGGCATCGCCGATTCCACCCGCTATGGCTTCGGCAAGCTGGCGGATATTACGCTGCAGGTGGAGGAGAACCCCAACTTCAAGCTGGAGCCCAAGTATGAGACCGTGGCCGAGAATGGCGGCCAGGTCAAGGCTGGGGACGAGCTTACCATCTCCATCCCCACGCTGCCCATCGAGCAGCTGGCCCAGGACTATAAGCTGCAGTACTGCCTGCTGAACTACTCCACCAATATTCCCGGTGCGGAGTACATTTTCTCCAAGTGGTCCAAGGGCGGCGACTCCTGGGAGGGCGAGGGCACTACCCCCGTCGGCCCCGAGGTGGCGCTCAAGAGCATCACTTTCACCGTGCCCAAGACCACCCCGGCGGGCACCTACAGAATTCATGGCGGCTATCTGGATGTTACCCACAGAAGCGGCGGATACGAATGGCTGGATAGTTATGCGAAGTTCTATCGGATGGAGATCAGCGATCTGACCATCACCGTTTTGAAGGGCGACATCGAGACCGTGGAGGACCTTATTGACGCCATCGGCGCCGATGTCACCCTGGACAGCGAGGCCGCCATCACCGCCGCCAAGTCCGCCTACGACGCCCTTTCCGACGAGGACAAGGCCCTGGTGGACGCTGACAAGGTGGACGCCCTGAACGCCGCGATTATCAAGCTCAACCGGCTCAAGCACGCGGACCTCATGGCAAACCTGGATACCATCTATAAGACCACCGGCGACTTCATGGCCACCCTGGGCACCCCCACGGTGAGCTCCACCGGCGGCGAGTGGATGGTCATCGGCCTGGCCCGCAGCGGCCGCACCGTGCCCGCCGGGTACTATGACAATGTGGTGGAGTATGTGAAGGCCAAGGCTGACGCCAATGAGCGCCTGCACCGGGCCAAAGTTACCGACAACGCCCGGGTGATCCTGGCCCTCACCGCCATCGGCAAGGATGTCACCAATGTGGGCGGCCACAATCTGCTGAAGGGCCTGGATAACATGGCCTATGTGCAGAAGCAGGGCATCAACGGCCCCATTTTCACCCTTATTGCCCTGGATAGCCACAATTACCCCACCATGGGCGATGTGACCCGGGAGAAGCTGATTCAGGTGATCCTGGACGCCCAGCTTCCCGACGGCGGCTGGAACCTGAGCGGCGAGAACGCCGACCCCGACATGACCGCTATGGCCATCCAGGCCCTGGCCCCCTACTATAAGACCAACGAGACCGTGAAGGCTGCTGTGGATAAGGCTCTGGAGGCCCTTTCCGCCCTGCAGCGCAATGACGGCGGCTTTGGCAGCTGGGGCACCGTGAACAGCGAGTCCTGCGCCCAGGTCATCGTGGCCCTCACCGCTTTGGGTATCGACCCCATCGCGGACAGCCGGTTCATCAAGAACGGCCTGACGGTGCTGGATGCCCTGTCCAGCTTCTATGTCACCGGCGGCGGCTTCCGGCACACCGCTGGCGGCGAATTGGACGGCATGGCCACCGAGCAGGGCTACTACGCCCTGGCGGCCTACTACCGCTTCGTAAACGCCCAGACCCGGCTCTATGACATGACCGATGTGGCCATTCAGACCGGCGGCAGCAATACCCCCGCCACCGGCGATACCGGCGTGCTGGGTTGGATCATCGCCCTGCCCGTGGCGGCCTTGGCCGCTGCCTTCGTCCTGAAACGTAAGGAGCGGGAGGCGTAAGCCAAAAAGAAAAAACCTAAGCGGCAAAATAAAACAGCACCCCCGGGGTCTCTTACATAACAAGAGACCCCGGGGGTTTTTCGTTTGGCCATCAAAGACAACCCCCGGCTCTGCCGGAGGTTTTGATTGGCAGATATAGCAGCTCACTTTTGAGCGTTCCTCAAAAATTTTCCCCGGGCAAAGAAGGTGAAAGGCCCCGGGGATGCCCGAAGCCTTTCACCTTATCCCATATTCAACTCAGCAGGGCGGCCAGGAGGGTCAGGACGGCTACGGCGGCCCAGAAAAGGAGCTTCTGCCGCAGCATACGCCGGACATCCACGGACGTGTTACTCCGCCAGCTTCCGGCCCATGGCCTGGCAGGCGGCCAGCACATCGTCGTCGGGAGCCTCGCAGCAGGTGATGCTTTCGCACACCAGGCTGATGCCCGCATCGTCGCAGTCCTTCTTCCAGCTGCGCATCCATTCGCCGTCGCCCCAGCCGTAGGAGCCGAACAGGCCCACAGACTTGCCGCCCATCTGGTTCCTGATGCTGTCGAACATGGGCTGGAACTCCATCTCCTCCAGCACCTCGCTGCCCATGGCGGGGCAGCCCATGGCCACGGAGGACACGCCGGACAGGGAGGCGGCGGTCACCTGGTCGGGAGTCAGCAGGGAGGCGTCAGCCCCGGCGGCCTTCATGCCCTCCAGAACGGCGTTGGCCATGGCCTCGGTGTTGCCGGTGCCGCTCCAATAGATCACAAGCGTCTTTTTCATAAATATACTTCCTTTCAAAAATATGTCTCAAAATATGCCAATGGGTTGTCAAACGGCCACTGCCAGCTGCTCCAGCCGGTAGCCGGTCTGCCACAGGGCGCAGTAGCGCTGGGTGCAGCGGCGGAAGCGGTCGAACAGAAGCTGAGCCCGCTGCTCGTCGCCGTATACCTTCCACAGCCCGGCGCACTTGAAGTCCTCAGCCCGGTGGTCGATGAACCCCTGCACATCCTCCGGCGGGTAGCTGAGGAACAGCCCCACCTCGTGGGGAAATTCCTCCTCCGTGCGCAGCCGCTGCACCAGCCGCGCCACACACTGTCCGCAGCTGCCGCAGGGGTAGCCCGCCTGCCGCAGCAGGCGGCAGGACAGATCGTCGTCCAGATCCCGGCGCAGGGCCTGGGGCCGGTACAGATACAGCAGCGCCCTTCCCTGGCCCAGCCGCATGGGCAGCAGGCACAGCCCCCGGGGCACCAGCACCCGGTTCATCCGCCGGATGTCCGCCAGCAGCTGCTGACGGGAGTCATAGGGGCAGGGAAACAGACTGCCGGTCTTGATGCCGGCCAGAGTGGGCGCGCACTGGCGCACCACCGTCTCCTCCGCCGGTCTCATCCTGCGTGCTTCTCCAGAATTCCCCGCAGAGCGGACAGGGAGCTGGTGTGGCAGCGCTCGATGATGGTGTTCTGGCCCTTCAGCTGGCTGAGGGCCCCCTGCACCATCTTGTGGGACATGGTGCCGGTGAAAAAAATCATCAGGTCGGGGCTGCCCAGCTTGTTCCGCAGGCCCCCGGCAGGCTTGGTGAATACCTTGGCCTGGCACCGGTACGTCTGACAGAGCTCCTTATACCGCCGCTCCATACACTCGTTTCCTCCCAAAATTACAACGCTCATAGCGATCTCCCTTCTATGGTTAAAGTGCTTTAACTACTGATTTGTAAAAACAGCGTCTCCCGGACGCCTTGTATGAGGATAGTATACGCAAAGGCAGGAGCCGTATCCACTCCAAAACGGCGGATACGGCTCCAAAATGAATTTTTCGGCAGGGGAGGGACAGGAGAAAAGCAGACCTGCCAGAGGGCGGCCCCTTTATCAGGAGCCGCCCTCTGGCAGATGAAAGAAGATGAGAATCAGCGGAGAAAAGAGAGAAGATGAAAAGAGAACTACGAGAGAAAACCACGCAAACGATTCTGCCTGCTATCTGAAAACGCCTGTCAGTCCAGGACGTTGGAGACCACCAGCCAGCGGCCTGCATCCTGATGCAGGGTCACGCTGCCGCCTGCGTAGCGCAGTGTCACGGTACCATCGGGGCTGTGGTACCCATACTGGAAGCGGACGTAGCCTGCGTCACCGGCAGGGCCGTAGTACGCGTCGAAATCCGCCAGATAGGTGAGGCCGTCAAAGGCCGCGTCGGACATATCCGCCAGGCTCAGGCCCGTGTACCGCAGCAGCAGATCCTCCAGCTCCGATACCGTCAGGCGGGCATAGCCCTCGGCACCCAGCTGGCGCAGCTCCCGGTCGGACAGGTCCCGGCTCCCGGCGCCGCCGGTGAACAGGGCAGTCAGGTCCATGTCCGCAGCCCGGTCAAAGGAGACAGACAGAAACAGGTTGGGCCCCTGGGCAGGCAGCACGTTGAAGCAGCTGCCGCCGAACCAGCGGAGCTCCTGCTCCGTCAGCAGGCTGGCCCCCTGGGGCAGGGTCACCCGGGGCTCCTCCGCCGGGGCTGCGTCCTGTCGGACCGCCGGGGCGGAGAAATGCACAGGCTCGACGGCATTCCTCGCTACGCTCTGCCCGCGCAGGCCGCAGGCACACAGCCCCAGCATCAAGCACACTGCCAGCAGCAATACCGTCTTTTTCATGGCGACTCCTTTCCCGAGGTGAATGTTGGTTTTTCCCTTACTGTACTTGCAGTATACAGGAGTTTCTCAGCAAAATCATCTCAAAATGGTGAATAACGGTTACAATCCGGTAACAAAGCGGTTAAAATTTGGTACACTTTTTCGGCGGTTGCAATGGTGGGGGAAATGAGGTATAATAATAAAATTGGTGTATCTTGCACAGGAGGGAACCCTGCCTTATGTGGTATTTTCTTTTGTTTGCCGCCCTGTTGGGGGCGGACCAGCTTATCAAATACTGGACGGTGGAGCACCTGGCTCTGGGAGAGTCGGCGGCGTTTTGGCCGGGCGTCATGCGGCTGACCCGGGTGCATAACTATGGCGCGGCCTGGTCCAGCTTTTCCGGCCAGACCGCGGCCCTGGCGGTGGTGACGGTGCTGCTGATGGCGGCGGTGGCGTATCTGCTGGTGCGGCGCATCGTGCGGCATCCCCTGGGCGTGATCGCGGGGCTGATGATCCTGGCCGGGGGCGTGGGGAACCTCATCGACCGGCTGTTCCGGGGCTATGTGGTGGACATGTTCGACCTGACTCTATTTTCCTATCCGGTGTTCAACTTTGCCGACTGCTGCGTGGTGGTGGGGGCCATTCTGGGGGCCGTGTACTACCTGTTTTTATACGATAAATACGACAAGAAGGACAAAAAACATGGAAGCGACCCGGCTGACGGTGACAACTGAGGAGGCGGGGCAGCGGGCGGACAGCCTGCTGGCCCGGCGGCTGGAGGGGCTGACCCGCTCCGCTGCCGCCCGGCTTCTGGAGGAGGGACGCGTTACGGACCGGGGCCGCCCGGTGGCGAAGAACCTGCGGGTCCAGCCGGGACAGGTGCTGGAGGTGACGCTGCCGGAGCCGGAGGAGCCGGAAGCCCGGCCCCAGGATATTCCCCTGGACGTGGTATACGAGGACGAGGACGTCATCGTGGTGAACAAGCCCACGGGGATGGTGGTGCATCCGGCACCGGGGCACCCGGACGGGACCCTGGTCAACGCCCTGCTGTATCACTGCGGGGAGAGCCTGTCCGGCGTGGGGGGCCAGAAGCGTCCCGGCATTGTCCACCGCATCGACCGGGACACCAGCGGCCTCATTATCGCCGCCAAAAACGACGCGGCCCACCTGGCCCTGGCGGCCCAGCTGGCGGACCACACCCTGGCCCGGACGTATGAGTGCCTGGCGGTGGGCAATTTCCGGGAGGACAGCGGCACTGTCAACGCGCCCATCGGCCGCCATCCGGTGGACCGCAAGCGCATGGCGGTGGTGCGCCAGGGGGGCCGGGAGGCCGTGACCCATTGGGAGGTCATCGCCCGCTATCCCGGCGTCACCCATCTGCGCTGCCGCCTGGAGACGGGCCGCACCCACCAGATCCGGGTCCACCTGGCCCACATCGGCCACCCAATTCTGGGGGATACGGTTTATGGGGCCAAAAAGCCTGTGCCGGGGCTGACGGGCCAGTGTCTCCACGCCGTGGGGCTGCGGTTTCTCCATCCCCGCACCGGGGAGCCGGTGGAGCTGACCTGCCCTTTGCCGGAGGAGTTTGTCCGGATGCTGGACAAGCTCCGGCGGGGAAGCTGACGCCGCCGGTGATTCGATGGAAAATCATATGACGAACGACCGAACGAGGTGCGATATGCAGACATTTATGGTGCCCTGCCTGCTGGGGCTGGAAAAATTGGTGGGCGACGAGATCCGGCGGCTGGGGCTGCGGGATGTGCAGGTGGAAAACGGCCGGGTCCTGTGCCGGGGCCAGCTGTCCGACATAGCGAGGCTGAACATCAACCTGCGCTGCGGCGCCCGGGTCCTGCTGGTGCTGGGCCGGTTTCCGGCCCGCAGCTTCGAGGAGCTGTTTCAGGGCACCCGGGCCATCGCCTGGGAGGACTATCTGCCCCGGGATGCGGCCTTCCCCGTGAAGGGCTACTCCATCTCCTCCCAGCTTCACGCCGTGCCGGCCTGCCAGTCCATCATCAAAAAGGCCATGGTGGAGCGGATGAAGGCCCACTACGGCCTGGAGCAGTTCCCGGAGGACGGGGTGAAGCATCAGGTGCGGTTCTCCCTGTTCAAGGACGAGGCCATGATCTGTCTGGATACCTCCGGCGAGGGCCTGTATAAGCGGGGATACCGGGCCGTGGGCGTGGAGGCCCCCCTGCGGGAGACGCTGGCGGCGGCTATGGTGACCCTGTCCCGATTCCGGGGGAGGGACCCCTTCTGCGACCCCTTCTGCGGCAGCGGCACCATCTGCATCGAGGCGGCGCTGATGGCCCTGAACCGGGCCCCGGGCCTGGACCGCAGCTTTGACGCCCAGCGCTGGGGCTTTGTGCCCTCCGGGGACTGGCTGGCCGCCGCCGGGGAGGCCATGGACAAGGAGTTCCACGGGAAGTACGACATCTGGGGCGGCGATGTGGACCCCCGGGCCGTGGCCATCGCCCGGGACAACGCCCGGAAGGCCGGGGTGGAGGATGTGGTGCGCTTTGAGGTGGCGGATATGCGGAATTTCCGCCGGGAGGACACCTATGGCCAGCTGGTGACCAATCCGCCCTACGGTGAGCGCCTGCTGGAGCGGCAGGAGGCCGAGGCCCTGTATCGGGATTTCGGGCATATGTGGGAGCGGCTGCCGGACACCTGGCGGACCCTGGTGCTCAGCAGCCACACGGAGTTTGAGCGCACCTTCGGCCACCAGGCCAAAAAGAAGCGCAAGCTCTATAACGGCATGATCAAGTGCGATCTGTTTATGTACGGAAATGTGTAAGAGCGGGGTTGACAGCGTTATGCCGGGACTTTTCCCGAAATCTTCACAGAAATTTTCAATTTGTTCATATACTTTTCCGCCGCCGTGCTACAATAGGTTACAATCTGTTACCGAATCTTAAAACTCACCGGGAGGGCGCCGCTATGAAGCACATCTTTATCATCAACCCCACTGCGGGGAAATATGACAGCCGCCAGCGGATCTATGAAATGGCTGAGCATCTGCGGACGGCTCACGGTCTGGACGTGCAATGCATCCTCACCAAAAAACAGGGCCACGCCACCGAGATCGCCCAAAAGCTCTGTCAGACCGGGGAGCCCCTGCGGTTTTACGCCTGCGGCGGCGACGGCACCGTCAACGAGGTGGCAAACGGCATCATCGGCTATGATAACGCCGCCATGAGCGTGATCCCTGTGGGCACCGGCAACGACTTCCTGAAAAACTTCGGCGACGACCTGGACAAGTTCCGGGACGCCGAGAACCTGTGGGACGGCCCCCAGTTCCCCATGGACGCCATCGACGTCAATGGCCGGGTGGCCCTGACCATCGCCTGCTCCGGCATTGACGCCCGGGTGGCCCGGGACGTACATAATTTCAGCGAGAGCCCCATTCTGGACGGCAAGAGCAGCTATATTGTCTCTCTGCTGGTGAACTTCCTGTTCAAGGGCATCGGCTCCCATTGGACGGTGGAGCTGGACGGCGAAACCATGGAGGATGACTTCTCCCTGGTGTCCGTGTGCAACGGGCGGTATTACGGCGGCGGGTTCATGCCCGTGGCCGAGGCCCGGATGGACGACGGCGTGCTGAACACCCTGGTGGTGAAAAAGGTCAGCCGCACTACCTTCCTGCGGTTTGTGACTCCGTATGCCAAGGGGCAGTACTATAAATTCCCCCATGTGGCCCGCTGCTCTACCCCCAAGGTGGTGCATATCCATTCCGATAAGCCGGATATCGTCACATGTCTCGACGGCGAGTGCATCACCTCCGATGATGTGACCATCCGTTTGGCGGACAAGCGGCTGAATTTCTTCGGCCCCGCCGGCTGCGACTGCAACCGCACCGCCCGGGATATTTGACCAATTTGTGAACTTTTGAGATTTTGCCAAAAATCCCCTTGCAAAATCTGAATAGTGTGGTATGATAATCAGCGTTAGCACTCAAGGCTATTGAGTGCTAACGCTGAACTCGTTTATTATGTAAAGATATAAGGAGGAACCAACCATGAAACTGACACCGCTTGCTGATCGCGTTGTTCTGAAGATGACGGAGGCGGAGGAGACCACCAAGGGCGGCATCATCCTCACCGGCTCCGCTAAGGAGAAGCCCTCTGTGGCAGAGGTGATTTCCGTGGGCCCCGGCGGCACCGTGGACGGCAAGACCGTTACCATGACCGTGAAACCCGGCGACAAGGTCATTACCGACAAGTATGCCGGCACCAAGGTCACCCTGGAGGATGTGGAGTATATCATCGTCAAGCAGGCCGACATTCTGGCCATCGTCGAGTAACGCTCCCATCCCTGTCATTTCCAAAATCAATCTTTCTGCTTTTAATTAGGAGGCAATATTATGGCTAAGATCATTAAGCGCGGGGAGGAAGCCCGCAAGGCTCTGGAGTCCGGCGTCAATCAGCTGGCCGATACCGTCAAGATCACCCTGGGCCCCAAGGGCCGCAACGTGGTGCTGGATAAGAAGTTCGGCACTCCGCTGATCACCAACGACGGCGTATCCATCGCCAAGGAGATCGAGCTGGAGGATCCGTTTGAGAACATGGGCGCGCAGCTGGTGCGCGAGGTGTCCACCAAGACCAACGACGTGGCCGGCGACGGCACCACCACCGCCACCCTGCTGGCCCAGGCCATGATCCGCGAGGGTCTGAAGAACCTGGCCGCCGGCGCCAATCCCATCGTTATGAAGAAGGGCATGGCCAAGGCCGTGGACGCTGCTGTGGCCGCCATTCATGAGCAGAGCCAGAAGGTCAACGGCACCGACGACATCGCCCGCGTGGGCACCGTCTCCTCCGGCGACGCCTTCATCGGCAAGCTCATCGCCGAGGCTATGGAGAAGGTCTCCGCCGACGGCGTCATCACCATTGAGGAGTCCAAGACTGCCGAGACCTACTCCGAGGTGGTGGAGGGCATGATGTTCGACCGGGGCTATATCACCCCCTATATGGTCACCGACACCGACAAGATGGAAGCCCTCATCGACGACGCGTATATCCTCATCACCGACAAGAAGATCTCCGTGATCTCCGACATTCTGCCCCTGCTGGAGCAGCTGGTCCAGGCCGGTAAGAAGCTGTTCATCATCGCTGAGGACGTGGAGGGCGAGGCCCTGAGCACCCTGATCGTCAACCGTCTGCGGGGCACCCTGAACGTGGTCTGCGTCAAGGCTCCCGGCTTCGGTGACCGCCGCAAGGAGATGCTCCAGGATATCGCCATCCTCACCGGCGGTCAGGTCATCAGCGAGGAGCTGGGTCTGACCCTGAAGGATGCCACCGTGGATATGCTGGGCCGTGCCCGCCAGGTGAAGGTCACCAAGGAGAACACCATCATCGTGGACGGCATGGGCGACAAGCAGGCCATTGCCGACCGCGTGGCCCAGATCCGCGCCCAGATCAACAACACCACCAGCGAGTATGACCGCGAGAAGCTGCAGGAGCGTCTGGCCAAGATGGCCGGCGGCGTGGCCGTCATCAAGGTGGGTGCTGCTACCGAGACCGAGATGAAGGAGAAGAAGCTCCGCATTGAGGATGCCCTGAACGCCACCAAGGCTGCCGTGGAGGAAGGCATTGTGGCTGGCGGCGGCACCATCTTTGTCAACGTGATCCCCGCTGTCACCGCCCTGCTGGCCGATGCCGAGGGCGACGAGAAGACCGGCGTGCAGATCGTGGCCAAGGCTCTGGAGGAGCCCATCCGCCAGATTGCCGCCAACGCCGGCCTGGACGGCTCCGTGATCCTGGAGAAGGTCCGCACCTCCGGCAAGAACGGCTTCGGCTTCGACGCCTACAAGGAGGAGTACTGCGACATGATCGCCAGCGGTATCGTGGATCCCGCCAAGGTGACCCGCTCCGCTCTGGAGAACGCCGCCAGCGTGTCCGGCATGGTGCTGACCACCGAGTCCCTGGTGGCCGACAAGCCCCAGCCCGCGGCTCCCGCAGCCCCCGCTCCCGATATGGGCGGCATGGGCGGCATGTATTAATAGACGCCGCAAACCGTTGAAATTGCTTGGTTTTTTGGATACGCAAAAGCGGATTTACGCCAAACTTGCGCCACTTACGCCAAAAATTCAAGCGCATGATCCGGTAACAGAAATCGGCACCTGCCTCAAAAAGCAGGTGCCGATTTTTATGATTTGCCCTTGCCGGTGCAGGAGGCGGGGATCATGGCTTGACTTGCTCCGCAGCTTAATACGTCGGGTCCTTCAGCTCCCGGCGGATCTGCGGGAAGGCCGCATCCTCGCCCTGCTTCTTCAGCAGCAGCAGCCACCGGTCCAGCAGGTCGCTGGTCTCCTGGTTGATGAGAATGTGCCCCTTGGAGCCCTGGTAATAGTCATAGGGCGATGCATCGGTATATTTTTCCCCTTGGTACACCCGGCAGGCAGCGATGCGGTCGCAGAACATCTCCGCCACATAGCGCTTGGGCATTTTACACCCGCCCATGTATACGCTGCCGTCCGGCCGCAGGCAGTAGTCGATCCAGTACTCAAAGTGATGGCGGTTGCGGCCCTTATGATGCAGCCACGACAGGCTTACGCCGTTTTCCAGGCGCTCCTGGTCGTTGGGACTGCGGTATCCCTGGTAATATTTGGCGCTGCGCCAGAACTCCGTGGGGCTGTATTTGCTCAGATCGTGGGTCAGTCCCTGCCACACCAGCCCCAGCCGCAGGCAGTAATGCCGCACCAGCCGCCGGTGGCGGCCCACCGTGCGCAGATGCTCACGAATATGCATGCGCCGTCCCCCCTTTTTTTTCGCTTTTCCTATGATACCACAAAAGGGCTCCCGGCGCAAACGGCAGACTTTGGCGAAATGACGAAAAATGACGGGATTTTTCTACGGCAGATTTTGCTTTTTATTCACACTCCTGTCATAGGTCTATGTTATAATCATAACAAAGGATCAAACGAGAACAAGGAGGCGCATCTTTTTCATGATGATCGAGAAGAGCGGCACCATCCGGCTGAAGGATATCCACATTCCCCAGGGGGGCACGCCGGAGCAGCAGGAGCTGGCCCAGGGCATGGTACGGGTGAATCACCTGTATCGCAGCGCTCTGAAGGTCGCCGTCACCCAGCTGGAGATCCTGGACGAGGAATTTGCCAGCCTGTACGACCACTCTCCCATCCACCATATCGAGTACCGCATCAAAACCGTGGACAGCATCGTGGAAAAGCTGAAGCGCCGGGGGTTTGAGGTCACCATCGACAATATCTATGCCCACATCCAGGACGTAGCCGGCGTCCGGGTTATCTGCAACTATCTGGACGATATCTACTATCTCCGCAGTCTGCTGGCCCGCAATGAGAATTTCAAGATCATCCGGGAGGTGGACTACATCCAGCAGCCCAAGGAGTCCGGCTACCGAAGCCTGCACCTGATCTGCGATGTGCCCATCGTGATCTCTGAGGGAACGCTGCATCTGCCGGTGGAGATCCAGCTGCGTACCATTGCCATGGACATGTGGGCCAGCCTGGAGCATGAGCTGCGCTATAAGTCGCAGCGGGACTTTTCCCCTGACGACGCGGCGCGCCTGCGCCTGTGCTCCGACGCCATCAGCGAGATCGACCGGGAAATGCAGGATATCTACCAGGGCAGAGGCCCGGAATACCACGCATAGAACCCCGCTGCAAAAAGAAATGTACTCCCCCATGCAGGACGCTGCCGTCCGCATGGGGGAGCAAGTTTATGCCGCCTGGGCGGCGTTACGCCTTGGGCTGCTGCTGGGTGATGCAGTGGATGTTGCCGCCGCCGAAGGCGATCTCCCGGGTCTGGACCCCCACGATCTGGCGGTCCGGGAACATCTGCTGCAGCTGCTGGATGGCCAGCCGGTCGTTTTCGTCACCGTACTGGGGGGCGATAACGGCCCCGTTGACGATGAGAAAGTTCATATACGAGGCGATGCTGACCTCGCCGTTTTCCCGGGGGGCGGTGCCCTCCACGGCGTCGATGGTCTCTGCCCCCTCCAGATAGCAGGGCTTTTTCGTCAGGCACAGCTTGTGCACCGTCAGGCGGCGGCCCTTGGCATCGGTGGCCTGGCTCAGGGTGCGGAAGGCGTCCTGGGCCGCCTGATAGAAGGGGTTCTCCGGGTCCTCGGTCCAGATGCAGGCCACCTCGCCCGGGGCCACGAAGCAGGCCACGTCGTCAATATGGCCGTTGGTCTCATCGGGGTCGATGCCGTCCCGCAGCCAGATGACCTTCTCGCACCCCAGATAGCCGCAGAGCTTTTCTTCAATATCCCGGCGGCTCAGCTCCGGGTTCCGTCCCGGGGACAGCAGGCACATCTCCGTGGTCAGCACAGTGCCCTGACCGTCCACATGGATGGACCCGCCCTCCAGCACAAAATCGTCGGTGCGGTAGCTGTCCACCCCCTCCAGCTCGCAGATCTTCCGGGCCACCAGGTCGTCCTGATCCCAGGGAAAGTACAGCCCGTCGTACAGGCCGCCCCAGGCGTTGAAGGTCCAGTCCACTGCCCGCAGACCGCCCTGGTCGTTTTTCACAAAGGTAGGGCCGCAGTCCCGGACCCAGGCGTCGTTGCTGGTCATCTCCACCACCCGCACGTCCTCCGGCAGGCGGGCCCGGGCATTCTGAAACTGGTCGGGATTCACGCATACCGTCACCGGCTCAAACCGGGCGATGGCCCGGGCTACGTCAATGAATGCCTGCTGAGCGGGCTTGGCTCCGCCGCGCCAGTTATCGGGCCGCTGGGGCCACAGCATCCATACGCCGCTCTGCTCCTCAAATTCCCCGGGCATGCGATACCCGTCCTGCCGGGGCGTGGTTCCTGTGATTCGTTTTGCCATAGCTGTTATCCTCCTGATATGGGGTGATGCCGCCGCCGGACGGCGATGAGCAGCTCGCCCAGCAGCACACTGATGATGGAGCCCACGGTAATGGGCAGAATGGTGGCCAGCGTCTCCCGGTCCGTGGACAGGGGGACGGCGGTGAATACGATGGACAGGGCGATGAGCGCCATGGGGACGTAGGCCAGGCATTTGAGAAAGCCGCCGCCTCCCGGTACCCGGAAGGGCCGCTCCGCATCCGGGAACCTTTGCCGCAGGGCCAGAAACGCCGGAAACACCGGCAGATAGCTCAGCAGCAGCATCACCAGGTTCAGGGCGAAGAAGCTCCAGAACAGGGAGGAATCCGGGCTCACCGCCTGGATGGCAGCTCCCAGCAGACACACCGCCGAGGCTACGATCCCGCTGACCAGCGCCGAGCCCACGGGCATCTGGTTGTCCTTCCGCCGCCGGGCGAACACGGCGGGCATATCTCCCCGCTCCGCGGCATAGGCGGCGGTGGAATTGACGCCCATGGACCAGGAGATCATGTTGCCGAACAGCGTTACCAGAAACAGCAGGGCCACAATACCCACCAGCACGCCGCCGGTGGCGCCGGTCATCAGGGATACGGCATCGATGAGACCGGAGTCCACACTGATGTCCCGGGTAGGCACGGCGGCCCCGATGCCGAAGGCCGAAAACAGGTAAATGGCCGCAATGACGATGCCGCCGGCAACGATGGCCTGGGGGATCTGCCGCCGGGGGTCCGCCATGCTGCCAGCATAGGTGCACACCACCTCAAAGCCCAGAAAGTTGAAGATGATGACGGAGATATACGACAGACTGTCCAGGTCGAAGGACGGCAGGAAGGTCCGGGCCGTCATGTCGTTGACAAAGCCATTTTTCGCCACATACACGATGCCCAGCACCCCCACCGTCACCGCCAGCAGAATCTTGATGGCGGCGCTGAGGTTCAGGATGATGATGCTGTCGCACACCGGATAAAAGGCCACCACGGTGACGATCCAGATAAACGCCAGCTGGATCAGCAGGGACCACACCGGCCCCGGCTGCCAGCCGAACACATACCCCAGCAGCTCCGGACACATGACCGCCAGGGATGCCATCCACAGAGGGAAGTTGATCCAGTAGTACCACGAGGCCCGGGCGCCCCAGCGGGAGTCGGGCCACGCCGTGTGGATCCAGTCGTACAGGCCGCCGTCCCCGGGAAAGGCGGTGCCCAGCTCCGAGGAGATGAGCCCATAGGGCAGCAGAAACGCCGCGATCATGAACAGCCACCAGAAATACTGGCTGTTGCCGATGGACGCCACCGGCGCGGCGGCCTCCGCCACAAACACCACGCAGATGACGGACAGCACCACGTCCGCCAGCCGAAATTTGCGTTTTTCCATGTCAGCTCAGGCCCCGGTCCGCCATAAAGCGCTCCAGCTGCTCCCGGGCGGCAGCCATCTCCAGCTCCGTGTGCCTCTGGCGGCACTGGGTGAAGTATACCAGCAGGCCCCGCATGGCCGTCAGGCGGTTGCCGGCCTGCTCCCAGCACAGGGATGCGGCGGAGTCGGCCACCTCGTCGGTGACGTCCTCACCCCGGGTGGCAGGCAGGCAGTGCAGGAACTTGCACCCGATGGCCCCCAGGCTCATCAGCTCCCGGTTCACCTGATAGTCGTGGAACACCTCCACCCGCTGCTCCTTGGGCATCTCGTTTTCGTACAGGCCGTACCACACGTCGGTATAGAGGAAGTCCGCGTCCCGGACGGCGCTGCGGTCGTCGGTGACCAGGAAGCTGCCGCCGCTTTCCCGGCAATTGCGCTCCATGATGGCCTGATGGCCGTCGGTCAGCTGATGGCCCTTGGGGCCGTAGTGGACGAATTTCATGCCCAGATGGGTGGTGATGAAGCCCAGGGACGCGCACACCTGGGTGCCGTCGCCCACGAACACCACCTTGCAGTCCGACAGCTTCTTGCCCCGGGGCAGGTTCTCCGCCATGGTGCACAGGTCGCCGATCTCCTGGGTGGGGTGGTTATAGTCGGACATGCCGTTGAGCACCGGAATGGAGCACGCCTCCGCCAGGTCCACGATGGTGCGGTGCTCAATGACCCGGGCCATGACCACGTCCACCAGATAGCTCAGCACCCGTCCGGTGTCGCCGATGGTCTCGTGTCCGCCCAGCTGGATCATGCCGGGGCCCAGATACTGGGCGTGGCCCCCCAGCTGGCTCATGGCCGTCTCAAAGGACACCCGGGTCCGGGTGGAGGACTGCTGAAAGATCATGCCCAGGTTCCTGTTTTTCATCAGCGGCGGGTAATAGCCGCCCCGGATGGCGTCCTTGATGGACAGGCTCAGCTGGATCATGTCCAGCAGCTCCTTCGCCGAAAAGTCGTTGGTGTCGATAAAATCCTTGACCATATGGTTTCCTCCTGCAAGAAATAGTTGGAAAATTTCCGCGTTCGGCCTTATTATGCGCCCGATGGCGCGTCTCTATGCAAAAAAGCCGCCTCTCGCTCCGCCGCCGTGAAAATGACGCAGGGAGGATTATATTTTCTTGCGGAATCGGCAAATTTGCTGTTGCAAAAGTGCGAAGAAAGGCTTAAAATAGATTCTGAATCAGAGCGCCTGAAAACGTGCGGGGGAGGTCTCCGCAGCCCCTCGTACAGGGCAATGGAAAATCACATATAAAGGAAAGAAATGAACAAAATGAACCAAACGCAAACACGATCTCCGCGGAAGAGATTGCTGTCGCTGATTCTGGCGGTGATTCTGATGATCGGGCTGCTGCCCATCTCCGCATTCGCCACCTCGGCCAGCGCCCAGGTGGGCGACGCGGAAGACACCGGCTACGAGTACAATATCATGTTCTTGGACTGCGGCCGCAAGTATTTCAGCGTCAACAGCATCAAGCAGATCATCGACAACGCGTCGGCGGCTGGATTTAACTATATCCAGTTGGCCGTGGGCAACGATGGCCTGCGCTTCCTGCTGGACGACATGTCCCTGACGGTAAACGGGACGACGTACAGCAGCCAGCAGGTGTCTGCCGCCATCCATGCGGGCAACGAGGCCTATTACAACTTCGACGTGGATGAGCTGACCCAGTCCGAGATGGACGAAATCATCGCCTACGCCGCCTCCAAGGGCATGGGCGTGATTCCCTGTGTCAACACCCCGGGCCACATGGACGCCATCCTGTCCGCAGCCACGTCTCTGACGGGGACGGACTGCTCCTATAGCGGCTCCGCCCGTACCATCGACGTGACCAATACCACCGCTGTGGCCTTTACCCAGGCCCTGCTGCAAAAGTACATCAGCTACTTTGCGGGCAAGGGCTGCAAGCTCTTCAACATGGGTGCGGACGAGTACGCCAACGACAAGTATACCACTGGCTCCATGGGCTTCGGCAACCTCCAGGACACCGGCAACTACAGCTACTATGTGACCTATGTCAATGACGTAGCCGCGCTGATCAAGGCCGCCGGTATGACCCCCATGGCCTTCAACGACGGCATTTACTTCAATAGCAACACCTCCGGCGGTACGTTCGACACCGACATCCTCATCTGCTACTGGTCCAATGGCTGGAGCGGCTATACCCCCATGCCTGCGGCTAATCTCGCCGCCAAGGGTTTCAAGCTGATCAATACCAACGGCAGCTATTACTGGGTGCTGGGTAAGTCCGACGCTCAGTGCAGTGCCAGCAAGGCCAGCGGCTTCAATCACAAGACATTCCCAGGCGGCACCATCAATGATCCTGCCGGTTCTATGTTCTGCATTTGGGCGGATTATCCCGGTGCGGAGACAGAGGCCAGTGTCATCAGCAAGACGGCAGCCACCATCGCAGCCTTTGGCAAAGTGCTGCCGAAGGTTAAGCCGGTGGAGGGTGTCAAGAACGTCACCAGGACGGATGACACCACCGGCGTGTCCGTGACGGCACCCGGCCTGACGGGGCTGACCGTAAAGGAAGCTAAGGCTCCCAGCATTGACACGGCGGCCGAGGGCAAGGTCCTGGCTTATGATGTCACCCCCACCACGGAAAGCGGCAATTATGCAGAAGCTGCTTCCGTGAGCTTCAAGACTCCCAGTGGCTGGGACACCTCCCGTGTTCGCGGCTTTGTGGTGAATACGGACGGCACAGTTACCGATGGCCTCACCGGTGTGGTGGAAAACGGCAGCTTCACTTTTACTGCCCCCCATTTCTCCGTTATGGGCATCTATCAGCTTTCTGCCGACGCGCCTACTAAAACGAAGGACATCAACGTAGCAGTCGGCGGCACTGCGACAGTCACGATTGACGGAGATTATTCTGGCACGCAGCTGGATGATGCTGTTGCAACAGTTACCGGTGTCGTGGGAGATAAGCAGGGCAAGACAACCTATGAGCCTGCCACGCTGGCCGTGGGTAGTTTCTATGTGTCCACGAAGTCTGGCGATACTGCTCCGACGGTGCAGCTGACGTTTGAGAATGCTGGGAATGGGCAGTATTACATTAAGAGCGGCGACGATTATGTGTATCCAGATGCAAGCTATACGAGCATCATTATTACTGGCTGGTGGAACTATGAGGTTATTACTGCTGCTGATAATAGGGATGCTGCTGTTAAAATTGAAGGAAACAGCGATGGAAGCATTGTAATTTCGAGAGCGGTTACAAGCAGTGGCAAGTCTGGTACAGCTTATCTCACCCTGAGCGGGACGACTTTTGGCGCAGGAGAGAGCGGTACAAAGCTTTATCTCTATGAACCGCAGACCACATTCAGCGGTAAAGAGACTACGCTTACCTTCACTGGTAAATCTGCCGGCGACACCTCCGTCACCATCGACGGCGTGAAGTATAATATCCATGTTACGGCTGAGGATTTGACAAAGGTCACGCCCTTGACCATTGAATATTGGATTACGAACAGCCGCTTGACTGGAGTGCCTGACAACAGTAATGAAAAAGTCATTAAGGCAACTGACGATGGTATTGCCACCGAGACAGGTGTGGAAACATCAGCTCTTGTTGCACCTACCGGGACAAAGGATGGACGACATCAGGAATACTGGCAGACAAAGATTCTTGATGTTGAGAAGACAAACACCAGCACAAGTGGAACGGAGCTTCAGACGACCGCAAACGGTGATGATGAAACGCTGAATGGTTCCGCATTTTCTAAGGTGCGATATTGGGGCGGCGTTTGGCAGGTCTATACCACGGAGTGGGTAAATGTTGATCGTACAACGGTAAACGTTCGTTATGAGGATAAGAGTTCAACGAAGACATATACAGGCGACAAGAATCAATTGGTAGCCTACTATATGGAAGTCGTAGACATCACGAATAAAGACGGCGAAACGGAGATGCACGTAAACGCTGCTGACTGGGGTACCAAAGGCGATGGCACCGGTAACTGGGGTTATACGCCTGAGAGCGACCGTTGCTCCGTGTCTATTCAGATGGTCTACGAGGATGGGAGTACAAACCCGTCTAATATAACCGCTGATGCGCTGAAGTCCAAGACGTTTGTTTATGGCTATTGGAATGGCGGTCGTGGCCTAGGTACCATGATTTTCAATGGGCAAGGCGACTACCAGATTCTGAAAGTAACTGCTGAGACTGGCACAATGACGAGCATCGCTAGCGGTAGCAATACTGTCACTGTTACGAACTTTACATGGAGCAATAACGAAGAAATTGTCTGGACCGGCGGTCCTGCGGACAGCGCCAGCATTGGCAATCCCGCACGGAATCCGAGCTATGAGGCGCCGCTTGACAATCTGGCGTGGAATACAAGCTCTGGGAATAGGAACAACGCGATTTTGATCCGCGTCTATGTTAAGTCGGTTCCCAAGGCGGATTCTCTCCATGTCAATTACTTTGTTCAGGGCAGCACTACACCGTTCTATGATTATGCGATTAACGTGAAAGCAAACACGGTGTTTGATCCTGCTTTCCGACGGGTTGAAGATCTGAACCGACCTGACACTGGATATTTGGAGAATGCCACTGTAACGAATTATTACGGCGCGTCACAGACGGTGCAGTCAGATTTGTCAAAGATGACCGAAATTGAGGCGCAGTATCGTTACTGCGATTATCGATTTGTTGCCGCAACTCGTAGTGATGATGGCAAGACTGTCAATTTGTACTATACTTTCAGCAGCACGCGAAACTTCGTGGTTGATTTCGGCCTGCCGCTGGTGATTCGACCTGCCGATGTGAATGACCGTTTGTCAGGTAACGGTGTTAATTTGACTGGAATTGAAGTAACCAATAAGACCAGTTTTGCGAGTATTACAACGGATGCAAGCAAAAATATCACGTATTCTCTGAATAGAATGATTGATCAGATGGATACTTTCAGTGTCCAGTATACCGGCCAAATCAAGAATGATCAGGGCAATCCTCAGAGTGGTACGGTTAAGTACACCCTCACCATCATCCCCGCCAGCAATGTGTACTACGAGGACAGCCTGGCCGCCTTTACGAACGGCAGCGGCGCGGCTTCGGGCGCGGATTGGAAACTTGTGGACAACAACGGTAACGAGGGTGCCACCGAGGATACTACTACCACCCAGGCCCTGCAGCAGCTGGGCGACAAGGCAATCTACGGCAACGACGATGCCTACAACAGCTCCTCCATGCTCTCCATGGGCACCGCCCACAAGGTCACCGTGACCGCCAACATGGCCAATACTGATGCTTGGAAAGCACAGTCCACCTCCGCTTGGCCCACCGCCCAGTTCACCTTCAAGGGCACCGGCTTCGATGTCATCTCCCTGACGGACAACACCTCCGGCGCGATTGTTGTTGATGTCTACAATGGCAACAGTACTGATGATCAGAACTTGAAGGATAGCTATTTGGTGAACAACTACTACGGTTACAAACAGGACGAAAATGGTAACTGGGTTGTTGCTGCCGAGAAGGATAAGAACGCCCTGTACCAGATCCCCGTCATGAAGGTTACGGGTCTCGACTATGGCGAATATACCGCTGTCATCCGGGTGTTCTATAACTCCTTCTTTGATAAGAATTACAGCGAGGAGAACAATAATAACCAGTACAGCTTCTGGCTGGACGCCGTTCGCATCTATGACCCCATGGGTGAGTATGCGGGCTACACCCAGGACAACGAGGGCTATCCCCAGTATATCAAGCTCCGCGACGAGCTTGCCAAGACGGCAGAGACCAATAAGGGCGTTGTGTTCATCGACGGCAAGAAAGATGCCACGATTGCGGAGTACGCCAACTATGGCCCCAACAACGAGGTCTACCTGATGAAGGGCCAGGCCATTACCTTCAAGATTCCGGCCAATGACAAAATCGCCAGCATCCAGATCGGCGCCAAGGCCCCCAAGGGTACGGCTAACCTGAATGTGAATGAAACGGACATTGTTTTGGGTGGCCTTTCCACTGCCACGGAGATGTACTATCAGATTGCCAATGCCGGCGAGCAGTTCACCATCACCAACACCGGCGATGGCATCCTGTCCCTGACCAATCTGAAGATCACCTTTAATGACAAGAACCATAAAGAAGTGACGCTGGAGGAGATGACGGCTAAAGAGCAGGCCAACGCCGTTGCTATGGTCCAGGCCCTGTTCACCGCGCCGGTGGCCACCTTCAGCCCGGAGACCTTTGAGGCCGACTGGGGCCGGGCGGTCCGCGCCGGTAAGCGGGCTACCCTGACGGTGAAGACCTCCGCGGACGTGGAAAGCATCACGGTGGACGGTCAGTCTATCACCGGCTACACTACCCGCACCCAGCGCACCGGCTGGGGCTGGTGGTCTCCCAAGGTCACCTATCACGTATTCACCTACACCATCGCCGCTCCCGCCCAGACCACGGACTACGCAGTCTGCGCAGTGAATGCGGAAGGTACCGCCAGCGAAGCGGTCACCGCCACCCTGACGGTGAAGCCCACCACCTGGTGGAACTGGTGGTTCTGAGAAAGGAGCAATCGAAACCATGAAATCCTATGTATCACCTATCGTCAGCTTCGAGAGCTTCGAGTTGAGCACGAATATCGCAGGCACCTGCGGGAACCCGACTCATACCCCTGCGGCGGGTACATGCGGCATTGATATCGGCAGCAGAGTATTGTTTCTCAGTGATATGACGGGCGTCTGCACAGCCCCTGGTGTTGATGATGGAACTGGCGGATACTGCTATCATCATCCTACCGATGGAAACAGCCTCTTCAATTCCTGACCCAACCTAATACGCCGAAAGAGCCCTGCCCCCATGGGGCGGGGCTCTTTGCAAAGGAGCAATGTATGAAACGAACCATCAAGTGCGCCGCCCTGCTGCTGGCCCTGGTGCTGCTGTGCGCCGGGTGCGGCAAAAAGCAGCCCGCCCAGCCCGACCAGTACGGCCTGGCCCCGGAGCCCTCCAAGCTGGACGGCGTGGCCATCGGCAATGACCTGGAGATCGTTAGCACCGGGCGCTATGCCGGCCTGTTTGTGGAGGACGGCAGCGACGAGACCGTGTCCGACGTGTTTTGCATCCGCGTGAAGAACACCGGCTCCACCGGCGTGCAGTACGCCCACATCACCCTCACCCGGGGCGGGGAGTGCTACGAATTTGACATCACCACCCTGCTGCCTGGGGAGACGGTCCAGGCCATGGAGCTCAGCCGCCAGACCCTGCCGGAGAAACCGGCGGAGCTTACCGCCGCCGTGACCACCTATGCCCCCTTCAGCGAGACGCCCTCCATGCACGACGACGTGCTGGAGGTGGCCGCGTCCCAGAACGGCATCACCGTTACCAACCGCTCCGACGCCGCCATGTCCCAGGTCTATGTCTACTACAAAAACGCCAGCGGCGACCTGCTGCTGGGGGGCATTACCTATCGCGCCGGGCTGACGGACCTGGGCCCCGGCGAGACCCGGACCTGCTACGCCGGGCACTACAGCCAGGACTCCAGCCGCCTGCTTTTCGTGACCTATGCCCCGTAAGCTGTACCGCTTCGGCGGCATGACCTTCGTCCTGGAGGCGGATTCGTCCATCGCGGACTCGCCTATGTGCGAGCCCTTCCGGGTAGGGGCGGGAGAACCGGCGGACCATACCGTCCGACTGACCTTCAGCGACCGGGTACCCGACCCGCCTCAGAACGCCCTGCGCCAGGGGCCGCTATACCGCTGGTACACCGGCAGCGCCCGCTGCACCCTGCAGCGCTACAGCGCTCCCGGCAGAACGCCGCAGTTCACCTACGCCGAGACCCGCCCCGGCCATACGGACCTGGTGTTCGCCGAGAGCTACCGGACCGGTGCGTCGGCCCGGGTGGTGCTGGAGTCGGCGGGGCTGTTCGACATCCTGGCGGATGCCGGGATGCTGGTGCTGCACAGCGCCTATATCGTCACCCGCCAGGGGGAGGGCATCCTGTTCTCCGGCCCCAGCGGCATCGGAAAAAGCACCCAGGCCGCCCTGTGGCAGCGCTATGGGGCCGCGCAGACCGTCAATGGCGACCGGGCCCTGGTCCGGCCCGACACCGGGACCGTCAGCGGCGTCATGTATGCCGGTACCTCCGGCATCTGCCGGAACGTCACTGCGCCGCTGCGGGCGGTGGTGCTGCTGCATCAGGCCCCGGAGAGCCGGGTGACGGATATCCGGCCCCAGGAGGCCTTTGCCCGGGTGCTGAGTCAGTGCGCCTATTACCAGTGGGACCCCGCCTCCGCCGCGCGGATGACGGAGCTGGCGGCCCGGCTGGTTACCAACGTACCCGTCCGGCAGCTGGACTGCCGGGCGGATGAGAGCGCCGTCCGGGCGCTGGAAGAAGCATTAAGGAGGACCTGAAATGGAATTCAGCAGCACGGAGCCCCGGCTGTCATCGTACCTGCACGCCAGGGCCTGCCGGTCCGGAACGCCCCTGGCCGGGAATTTTGAGCTGACGGCCCGGTGCAACTTCAACTGTAAAATGTGCTACGTCCACCTGACGGCGGAGGAGCAGCAGCGCCGGGGCCGGGAGCTTACTGCCGACGAATGGCTGGCCATCGCCCAGGAGGCCCGCAGCCGGGGCATGCTGTTCCTGCTGCTGACCGGCGGCGAGCCGCTGATCCGCAAGGATTTCCGCTATTTGCTGACGGAGCTGAAGAAAATGGGGCTGTTGGTGTCGGTGAACAGCAACGGGTCCCTTATCGACCGGGACTGGCTGGACTTTTTCCGGCACGAGCCGCCGTTCCGCTTCAACATCACCCTCTACGGGGCCAGCGATGCCGCCTATGAGCGGCTGTGCGGCCGTCCCATGTTTGCCCGGGTCACGGAGAATATCCGGGCCCTGCGGGAGCTGGGCGTGGGGGTAAAGCTGAACGTGTCCATGACGCCGTACAACGTGGCGGATATGGCGGAAATTTACCGCATCGCCCAGGAGCTGGGCACCCCCATGCAGCTGGCTACCTACATGTTCCCGCCTATCCGGCGGGACGAGGCGCTGGTAGGCAGCAACGACCGGTTCACCGCCTGCCAGGCGGCGGAATACAGCGTCCAATGGGATCGGCTGCGGCTGACCCCGGAGCAGTTCCGGCAGCGGGCCCAGGCCATGAAGCAGGGCCTCGCCCTGCCGTCGGAGGATGATGTCTGCGACGGTACACCCGGCGAGGGTGTGGCCTGCCGGGCCGGGCGCAGCGCCTTCTGGATCAACTGGCAGGGAGGCATGACTCCCTGCGGCATGATGACGCAGCCGCTGTTTTCCGTGCCGGAGCTGGGCTTTGCCCAGGCATGGGAGCGGACCAGGGCGGCCACGGAGCGGATCCGTCTGCCGGGGGCCTGCGCGGGCTGCCGGCTGAAGGAGATTTGCCATGCCTGCGCAGCCATGTGCGTGACGGAGACCGGACATTTCGACACGAAGCCGGAATATGTCTGTGAAATGACCCATGAGACGGTCCGACGGACCATCGAGGAGGCTGAAAATGGAAATTCGTAAGCAGCTGGTAAAGCGCAATATCGCCGGGGACGTGATCCTGGTGCCTATCGGCGATGCATCCCTGGAGCTCAAGGGCCTGGTGACTCTGAACGAGACCGGTGAGCTGCTGTGGGACAGGCTGCCCCAGGCGGCGGATGCGGCGGATCTGGCGGCGGCGCTGCGGGCGGAGTACGATGTGGACGAGCCCACGGCGCTGCAGGACGCACAGGCGTTCCTGGACGCCCTGCGGCAGCTGAATATTGTCTGAAACGAACCCTCCGGCTTCGGGCCGGAGGGTTCGTGAGCCTGTCAAGAAAGTAGGATTGCCTCCGGCTTTGGGCCGGAGGGTTCGTTTTTGCGCGGCGCCGATTGTAATACCCAGCAGTTTGTGGTAGAATCGGTTGAACAGCGTTTCGGATATTTGGGCAGACTCGGAGGGAGTGACAACGTGGACAGAGAAGCATTTGACCGGAAATATACCCGGCGCCTTAACCTGCAGCAGACGGAAGCTGTCCATGCCGTAGACGGCGCGGTGCTGCTGCTGGCGGTGCCCGGCAGCGGGAAGACCACCGTACTGGTGACCCGTCTGGGCTACATGCTGTGCTGCTGCGGCATCGCCCCGGATCAGATCCTGACCATGACCTATACCCGGGCTGCCACCCGCGAAATGAAGCAGCGCTTTTCCCGGCTGTTCGGGGATGACTGCCCGCAGATTCCGCAGTTCCGCACCATCAACGGCGTCTCCTCCAAGATCATCTCCTTCTATACCCAGGACCACGGAAAGGGCCAGGCCTTCCCCCTGATAGAGGATGAGGGCGCTCTTGCCAGGCTGGTTTCGGACCTGTACCGGGAGCTCAGCGGTGAATATGCCACCCAGAGCGTTACGAAGGGGCTGCGCAGATGCATTGCATACGCAAAGAACATGATGCTGAACCAGGAGGAAATCAGCCAACTGGACACGGGGTTCGAAAAATTCCCGGAGCTGTACAGCCGGTATAACCAAACCCTGCGCAGGCAGCGCTGGATGGATTATGACGACCAGATGGTATATGCCAAAACCATTCTGGAGCGGTATCCCCATGTGCTGGCCCATTTTCAGGAGGCTTTTCCCTATATCTGCGTGGACGAGTCCCAGGACACATCCCGGATCCAGCATGCCATCATCAACCTCCTGGCCCGGAAATCCGGGAATATTTTTCTGGTGGGCGACGAGGATCAGAGCATTTACGGCTTCCGTGCCGCTTATCCGGATGCGCTGATGCAATTTGAGCGCACCTATCCCGGAGCCCGGGTGCTGCTGATGGGGGAAAATTATCGCTCCACTCCGGAGATTCTCCGGACAGCGGATGCATTTATCCGGCGGAACCACGACCGCCGCCCCAAAACCATCCGCCCCACCAGGGCCTCCGGCGCAGGTGTGCACCTGGTCCGGGCGGCGGACCGTGCCGCCCAATACGCGTGGCTCATTCACGCGGCGGCGCACTCCGACGGACAAATCGCCGTCCTGTACCGCAACAACGACAGTGACCTGCCGCTGATCGACCTGCTGGACCGGCGCGGGATACCCTATCGCTGCCGCCAGACGGACGACACATTCTTTACCCACCGGCTGGTCACAGACATTCTGGATATCATCGCTTTTGCCCATGACGGGCAAAATGCGGAGGTATTCCTGCGTATCTATTACAAGGTGGGCGGCGGGATCTCCAAAAAAGAGGCGGAGTTCGCCTGCGAAAAAAGCGCCGCCTCCGGAAAGCCCATTCTGCAGGAGCTGCTGCGCTTTCCGCAGCTGCCCACATTCGTGCGGGACAGCGTGACCGGCCTGATCAGCCTGCTGCCCCGGCTTTTGACGGACCCGGCACAGCGCGGCCTGGACTGCATCTGGCAGGAGCTGCGCTACCGGGACTATGTGGAGCGGCAGCAGCTGGACGGCAACCGGTTTGAGATCCTCCGCCTGCTGGCGGCGCAGGAGCCCAGCCTGGACGGGCTGACGGACCGCCTGGCGTACCTGCGGGACCTGGTGACCCAGCCCCCGGCGGCGCCCGACGCCGGCGTGCTTTTGTCCACCGTGCATTCCAGCAAGGGGCTGGAATACGACACCGTATATCTGCTGGATGTGCTGGACGGCATTCTGCCTGCGGCCGACCCCAAGGAACCGGAGGATCAGAAGCTGTACCAGGAGGAACGCAGGATCTTTTATGTGGCTATGACCCGGGCGAAGGATCATCTGTTCCTGTTCTCCTGCTTGGACCGGGAATCCTCCTTTATCCGGGAATTGCAGAAGGACTTGCCTGTGGAGACATCGGAGGCTGACGACGTGTTCGGCTCCGTGGAGATCGACCCCTGCGGAAAGCCGTATCACCACGCCCGGAAGGGCCGCGGAACGGTTCTGGCCTGCTGCCGGGGACGGTGCCTCGTTGAATATTCCGGCGGGGAGATGCAGCTTCTGACCGTGGGTGAGATGTACGACCAGCGAAGGCTCCTGCAAAGGCTTCCGGAAAAGCCCGCCGTCCGGAAAGAGGGGGTCTCGGCTGCCGGAGCGATCGCGGGGCGGAGCGTGGTCCACACGGTCTTTGGACCGGGGCGTATTACGGCCTACAAGGACCCCGTCGTTACCATACGCTTTCCGAAGTTGGGTGAAAAACACTTTATCCTTTCGGAGTCCATAAAGCGCGGGCTGCTGCGCTATGAGGACGGAGGGACCGGATGAAAGGAGAGCACTCTGCCATGCCTGATGCCGCCGTTGCCCACTATCACCTGCCGGGGCTTTTTGAGTTTTACGATTTTTACCGGGCGTTTTTGCCGCTGTACCGGCGGCACCGGGAATATTTTTACGATTGGTGCGATATTGCATCTCTGTATGGCGCGCCGGAGGGCTGCCTTTGGGGCGGCGGACGGATCGGGTCCGGGAACTGCGATCCCCGGGACGTTCTGGCTTTGACCCGGGAGTACGGCATTTCCGCCCGGCTGACCTTCAGCAATTCCCTGCTGCGGCCGGAGCACCTGGCGGATCGGGGCTGCAACCGGCTGTGCCGCCTGTTTGCCGGAAGCGCGGGTCCGCAAAACGGCGTCATCGTCCACTCGGAGCTGCTGCTGGAGCACCTGCGCAGCGTGTATCCGGAGCTGTATCTTGTTTCATCCACCACCAAGGTGCTTACAGATTTTGCCGCTCTGCGGCAGGAGCTGGAGCGGCCGGAGTTTCGCTGCGTGGTACCGGATTTTCGGCTGAACCGGGCCTTTGACCGGCTGGATACCCTGCCCCGGGCGCTGCGGGACAAGGTAGAATTTCTATGCAACGAGTGCTGTGATTTCGGCTGCCGGGAGCGGCGGGCCTGCTATGAGGCTGTCAGCCGGGAAAATCTGGGAGAGGGCGGCCCGGTCCACCGCTGCGCATCCCCGGACGCCGCCGGAGGCTATCGCTTTTCCCGGGCCATGGAGAATCCCGGCTTCATCGGGGTGGACGACATCCGGAGCACGTATCTGCCCAAGGGCTTTTCCCAATTCAAGATCGAGGGCCGGAGCCTGGGCAGCGCTCTGCTGCTGGAGTTTCTGCTGCACTATCTGACCCGGCCCCCATACCACATTCATGTCCGGGAGGCCCTGTATCTGGACAATGGGCTGGACCTGTTCTGACCGCAAAAAATACTCCCTTGTGCCGCAGCACAAGGGAGTATCAGCTTGTTCAGATCATTATTCCATATCCACGGTGATGTTGTCGGTGCCGTGCCGCTCAAATTCTCCCAGATATTCGTCCATCCGGCTCATGACCTCGTCATAGTTCTCCTCGGTAATAGGGGGATCGTCCATGTCCCGCAGGGCCAGCTCCTGGGCCAGAATTTCAAAGAACGTGTTGTCCTCATAGGCCATGATGGCCTCATGGATGCCGCCCTCGGCAAAGGCCCGGGAGGGGATCAGCTCCCCCTGATACAGCTCCGTCAGCCCCGCCATGCCGTGGCTCAGGCAATAGGAAAAGATCAGGCTCTCCACCTGGTCATACTGCCGGATGCGGTCGTCGCCACGGGTGGAGTTAAGCACCCAGTTGCCGATATACACCAGGTCCAGCAACCGCCGGAATTGTTTCTCTGTCAGCTTGATCTCCATAAAAAACACCTCCATCTGGCCGGAGCGCTGCGTCTTTATGCACAGTATAGCAGACTCAGGCGGAAAAAACCACTGAAAATACCGGGGAAACTCCCCAAATTTTGACTTGAGTATCCGGTCGTTCCATAGTATAATTGATTAGTTATGAGAATCAGGAGGTGGATGTATGGATACTCGCCCCATCGGGGTTTTTGACTCGGGCCTGGGGGGCCTGACGGCGGTGCGGGAGCTGCGGCGTCTGCTGCCCTCTGAAAACATTATATACTTCGGCGACACGTCCCGTGTGCCCTACGGCGGGCGCTCGGCAGAAATCCTGCTGAAATACGCCCGGCAGGACGTGCGCTTTCTGCGCACCTTTGACATCAAGGCCATTCTGGTGGCTTGCGGCACAGTGTCCACTACGGCGCTGCCCCAGCTGCGGAGGGAGAGCGACATCCCCATCCTGGGCGTTGTGGAGCCTGCGTGCCGCCGGGCGGCGGCCGTGACCCGGAACAAGCGGGTGGGCCTCATCGCCACCGCCGCCTCCGTCCGCAGCGGCGCGTATCAGCGGATTTTGCAGGAGCTGGACCCGGATGTTGCCGTCACGGCCCGGGCGTGCCCGCTGTTTGTGCCGCTGGTGGAAAACGGCCGCTTCCGCCGGGGCGATCCGGTCATCGAAACAGTGGCCCGGGAGTATCTGGAGCCCCTGCGGCAGGAGGGACTGGATACCCTGATCTTAGGCTGCACCCACTATCCCCTGCTGACGGATATCATCGGGGATATCATGGGTCCCGGCGTCACCCTTATCAATGCCAGTGAGGAAGGAGCCTGGGAACTGAAGCGGACCCTGCGGTCCATGGACCTGCTGGCCCCGGAGAAGCAGGCCGGTCAGGCTACCCTGTGCGCCAGCGACCAGCCGGAGGATTTCGGCGCCCTGGCGTCGTACTTCCTGCGGGAGACACTTAGCCACCCGGTGCAGCCGGTGGATATCGACCGGTACTGAGCCGTGGAGGGAGCCGTTCACATTGCCGTCACCAGCCGCAGCCTGTTTGACGGCGGCAGCGAGAGACTGCACTATGACGGCAGCGGGACCCTGCGGCGGACCGCCGCCGGGTGGGACCTGCCCTATAGCGCCGCCTGCCGGGAAAATGGCGCCGCCATTGCCTCCCGCATCCGCCTGACGGAGGAGCCCCGGCGGGCCATCCTGTGGACCCTGGGGCCAGACGGCTACGGCCTGCCCCTGGACCCGGCGCACGAGACGCAGGCGCGTCTGCCCATGGGGCTTACCGTTACTGCCCGGACCCAGATGCTGGATTTTTCCCTGGAGGGACCGGAGGGCTGCATCAACCTTGCCTATACGCTGCTGGACCGGGGACTGCCTCTGAGCCGGATGCAGCTGACCATACGAATCACAAAAGAAACATAAGGAGAACATCACCATGAATATGATCCAAAACGCCAAGGACCAGGTGCTGGACCTGACCGTTGCCGCCTATGGCAAGGCCGCGGCCCAGGGGCTGCTGCCGGAGGACGTGGCCGTGACCCCGTCGGTGGAGATCCCCAAGGACACCGCCAACGGCGACTATACCACCACCTTCTGCCTGGCCGCCGCCAAGGCCCTGAAAAAGAACCCCCGCCAGGTGGCCCAGATCCTGATGGACCACATGGACCTGGCAGGGTCCTACTTCACCTCCGTGGAGATGGCCGGTCCCGGCTTTCTGAATTTCCGCCTGGGGGACAAGTGGTTCCGGGATACCGTGGCCTGCGTGGAGCGCGAAGGCGCGGACTATGGCTGCAACGACACCCTGAAGGGCCAGAAGATCATGGTGGAGTTCGTATCCGCCAACCCCACGGGCCCCATGCACATGGGCAATGCCCGGGGCGGCGTCCTGGGCGACACCCTGGCCTCTGTGCTGCAGAAGTCCGGGGCCAACGTGTGGCGGGAGTTCTATGTCAACGACGCCGGCAACCAGATCGAGAAATTTGCCAAGAGCCTGGAGGCCCGGTATCTCCAGATCATCAAGGGCGAGGACGCCGTGGAATTCCCCGAGGACGGCTACCACGGTGACGATATCCGGGAGCTGGCCCGCGCCTTCTATGAGAAGGAAGGGGACAAGTACCTGGACTGCGACGAAAAGACCCGCCACGATGCTCTGGCCCGGTTCGGCCTGGACAACAATATCCCCAAGATGCAGCGGGACCTGGCCCGGTACGGCATTCAGTACGACCAGTGGTTTTTTGAGTCCAGCCTTCACGAGAGCGGCTATGTGGCCGACTCCGTCCGGGCGCTGACGGATCTGGGCTTCACCTACGAGAAGGACGGGGCCCTGTGGCTGCACACCAGCCGGATCCTGGCGGAAAATCTGAAAAAGGCCGGCAAGTCCGATGCAGATATCGAGAAGCTGGGCCTGAAGGATGATGTGCTGCGCCGCGCCAACGGGTTTTACACCTATTTTGCCGCCGACATCGCCTATCACCGGAACAAATTCGCCGTTCGCGGCTTCGACAAGGTCATCAACGTCTGGGGCGCGGACCATCACGGCCATGTGGCCCGGCTGAAGGGCGCCATGGACGCCCTGGGTCTGGACGGTGAGCACCGGCTGGACATCGTACTGATGCAGCTGGTGAAGCTGGTGCAGGACGGCCAGGTGGTGCGCATGTCCAAGCGCACCGGCAAGGCCGTGTCCCTGACGGATCTGCTGGATATGGTCCCTGTGGACGCCTGCCGCTACTTCTTCAACGCCAAGCCCGAGACCCAGATGGAATTTGACCTGGGACTGGCTGTCCGGGAGGACAGCGAGAACCCGGTGTATTATGTACAGTATGCCTACGCCCGGATCTGCACCCTGCTGAAGGCCCTGGCGGCGGAGGGATACACCGTCCCCGACGCGGCGGATGTGGACTTCACCCTGCTGTCCGGCGAGACGGAGCAGGCCCTCATCAAGAAGATCGCCTCCTATAGCCAGGTGGTGCGTCTGGCTGCCCGGGACTACGACCCCAGCCACATCAACCGCTATCTGACGGAGCTGGCCGGGGACTTCCACCGGTTCTATACCGCCTGCCGCATCAAGGGCGAGGAGCGCCCGGTACTGCTGGCCCGGCTGAAGCTGGCGGACACCGCCCGGTCCGTGCTGAAAAATGCCATGACCCTCATCGGCTGCACCGCCCCGGAGAAAATGTAATACAATGGGAAAAGAGTTCCTGATTTCTGATGAAATCAGGAACTCTTCCGCTTGTAAAAAGGATTTTTGACAGGCTGCAAACCTCCGGCTTAGCCGGAGGTTTTGATTACACCGTTTACACCGACTGCACCGTACCCACGAACAGGGGAATGCCGTCGGAGGTGGCCACCACGAACACGAAGGGGCGGTCCAGGCACATCTCCACCGGCTTTGCGCCGGGAGCCTCCGCGCATTTCAGATCCACGATGGCCTCGGTGTAGGCGGCGCCCTCCACGCCGTCCTCGTCCACCTTCACCCGGGCGGCCTGCATGACCCCGGCCAGCACCGCCGCCTCATCACTGAGGGGAGAGAAGTCGGCCTTGCTCCTGTCAAAGGCGTCGGTAACGCCCATGTCCTGCAGCAGCTCTGCCAGGTCCATGGAGCTGTGTACGTCGAACTTGGGCACGGACCACCGGACGCAATGCTGGTCCTCCATGCTTGTCAGCTCCTCCAGCAGACCCTGTCGGCTCAGCAGGTCCGCCGTGCTGCGGCCCTGATCCGGCAGGGCCACGATCATCTGCAGATTTCCCTGCAAGGGCAGGGACGCCGCCTGATATCCCCGGCCCCGGAGATATCTGGCTGCATCATCCTCCCGGTGCATGAAGTCCGCCGTCACCGCGCTGCCGGAGGCCGGGCGGAACTTCTGGGGATACGTATCCTCCTTTGCGAACTCCTGGAGCCAGCCGTCCTTGAAGTACACGGTGCTGTACAGCCGCAGCAGCTCCATGGGACTGGTCCGGATGGAGCCGGTATCTCCCTGGAGCAGGCCGCCGGTCTGCTGGTCCAGCCAAGCAGCAATGGCCCGGTTTGCCTCCTGGGTGCCCATGGCTGCCTGATACACGCCGCACCGGTGGACCCCTGCCAGGCTGTCCAGCGCCGTCTGGTGGACGGTGCTGCCCTGGGCCACCCATGCCGACCCTGCCAGACGGCAGGTGGTGATGCCGTTGTCGCAGTACAGGGCCATCCACAGCTGCTGCACCTGCTGGCGCAGGGCCTCCGGGTCCTGGAGGTTCAGCAGCTGCCGCACCTGCTGGGACGTGTCGCCGCCGCTCAGGTCCGCCAGCATGGCCAGGGTCAGATACAGGCTCACCGGCGAATACACGGCGTTCTCCGTCTCTCCGGCCAGCAGCCGCAGGGATGTATCGGCGGCAAAGTCCCGCACCGCCGGGATATCCGGCTTGGCGGACAGCTTCCCCAGCTTGGCCAGGGTCTCCTGATAGGCGCTCATGGCCGCGTCATATGCGTCCATGTCCATGCTCCCTTGGCTGTCGGTGTAGTCCTCCATGCCGGGCCGCTGGGGATAGTCGGGATAGTCTGCCGCCGCCAGCTGGCAGGCCGCCAGCTCCTGAGCTGTGGCAGGCTCTACCGTCTCGCCGGTCTGGCGAAAAGCCCCGGAGGGCGTGGGCTGCGCCTCTCCTGCGCCGCACCCGGCCAGCATACACAGGGCCAGGGTCAGGCAGATCATGCGCAATAGCTTTTTCATGCGTTGTTCCTCCTTTTCCGGGGCTGCCGCCCCCTTTTTACTTCTTTAGACGGCGGCCGGCGGAAAAGGTTCCCGCCGGCCGCAATAGGAATGTATATTTTTCTGCCCCCTATTGCATTTTCCGAAAACATCTGATACAATTATGGCATGCATGCCATAATGCATAGAAAGGATGTGATCCCCACGACCATTACCAGTGCCAGCCTGCCCGCTAAAAAGCGGATCCTCACCGTGTGCGTGAAGCTGTTTCTGGAACAGGGGTACAAGAAAACCACCGTTTCCGAAATCGTTCATAAGGCGTCGGTATCCAACAGCATTTTCCAGAACATTTTCCGGGCCAAGGACGGGGTCCTGACGGAGCTGGTGGAGTTCATGTTTTCCAACCAGTTCGCCATGGCCCGCACCACGGCGGGAGCCCAGCTGCCGCCGGTGTATGTCTACGCTGTGGAGACCGCCATCCAGATGACCCTGACGGAGCTCAATGAGAACCTGCGGGAGATCTATATCGAGGCATATACCCAGAAGGAGGCCTCGGACTATATCTTTCAGGAGACGGCCAAGGAGCTGTACCAGATCTTCGGGCCCTATCAGCCGGAGCTGACGGCCCGGGATTTCTATGCCATGGAGATCGGCTCGGCGGGCATCATGCGCAGCTATATGGCCCACCCCTGCGACGGGGAGCTGACCCTGGAGAAAAAGCTGCGGATGTTTTTGACCATGAGCCTGCGGGCGTACCGGGTCCCGGAGGCGGAGGTGGAGGGAGCCATCCGGTTCATCGAGGGGCTGAACATCCGCGCCATTGCCGAGCGGGTCATGGGGGAGCTGTTCCGGACTCTGGCCATGCATTTTGAGTTCTCCCTGCCGGATACCGCACCGGGACAGGGCGGGGACAGCCCGGGACAAGCCGGGACAACGTGAGGACAAATGAGGACAAAAGGAAAGGAGACAATTCAATGAAGAAACGACTGCTCAGCCTTCTGCTCTGCCTGGTGGCGGTGCTGACGCTGCTGCCGCTTCCGGCCCTGGCCGACGGCGGCCACAGCCACTGCATCTGCGGCGGAGACGTCACCGCCGGCGATCATACCGGCCACACGGACGTGACCTATCAGCCGTGGAACGGCACCTCCGGCATTACCTATGCCAACGGAGCCGCCTATGTCTATCTGACGGGGAACGCCACCCTCAGCGGCCATCTGACGGTGGATGGCAAAACACTATATCTGTGCCTGAACGGCAAGACCCTTGCCAGCAACGGCACAGCCAAGATTCAGGTCAAAAACGGCGGCCGGCTTGTCCTCTGTGACTGTCGGGGCGGCGGCACCTTCAAGGGTGCGACGCAGAGTGTCTGGGGCGGTGCCTGCATTTACCTTTATACCAGCACGCTGGATATGTTCGGCGGCAAGCTCACCGGCGGCAAAGTCACCGGCAAAGGCGGCGGCGGAGCCATCGCTCTGGATGACCAGCAGTGCATATTCAATATGTACGGCGGCGAGATCTCCGGCAACAACGGCAAGAACTACGGCGGTGCCATTTTCCGGAAATTCAATGCAAACATGCCGAACACCACCGGCGGCACTTTCAATATGTACGGCGGCACCATCAAGAATAACACCGCCAAGAACGGCGGCGCGTTCTTCTCCACCACCGGCGGGACCATCAATATGACCGGCGGCACCATCTCCGGCAATACAGCGACCATGAACAGCAACGATGCCGGCGGCGGTGCCATCTATATGCGCGGCAACGGGAAGATCAACATTTCCGGCAGCGCGCAGATCACCGGCAATTCCTCCAGTCTGGACGGCGGCGCGATTCTGATGGGTTGGGGCGAGATCAACATTTCCGGCAGCGCGAAGATCAACAGCAATACCGCCAGCCGCTGGGGCGGCGCCATCTGCCTGCGCCAAGATTCTAATCAGTCGACAATGCTCTACATGCGGGGCGGCGAGATCTCCGGCAACAGGGCCGATTCAGAGGGCGGCGCGGTTCATGTGTTTGACAAGGACTGTCAGTTCTTCCTCTATGACGGCAAGATCACCGGAAACACCAGCGGCGACGGCGGCGCCATCTATCTGAATCAGGAGCCGTCATGGTTGATTATGCAAGGCGGCGAGATCTCCGGCAACACGGCCACCGGCAACGGCGGCGGCGTATATATTTACCGCACCGGCTCGGTCTGCCAACTCTATGGCGGTAAGATCGAGAATAACAAAGCCAGCGGCAATGGCGGCGGCATTTATATCAACCCCAGCAACAGCGGCCAGCTGAGGGTCGGAAACAAGCCCCTCGTGCAGAACAACACGGTTTCCGGCAAGGCCAACAATGTGTATCTGCCCTCCGGCAAGACGCTGACCATCGAGATCGACATGTCCAAAGGCGCGTCCATCGGCGTTACCACCGCGAATATCAGATACCCCGTGGCATTTTCTAATAGTTACAAAAAAGACTGCGCGAATTACTTTTTCGCGGATGACGCCAATGCCTACGTGGAGTATAAGGATGACCAGAGGCTGTACCTGGTCAGCGACGCACCCCTGGTGACCTATGACGTTACGGTAGAGACCGAAGGCGGCGGCACGGCGTCTGCGTCCCCCGAAACTGCGGCGGCGGGCACCGAGATCACCCTCACCGCCGTCCCCGCACCGGGATACGCCTTCGATCACTGGGAGGTGGTCAAAGGCGATGTGACCATCACCGACAACCGATTTCTTATGCCCGCCGGAGCCGTCACCGTGAAGGCGGTGTTTACGGCCAAGACCTTCACCGTGTACTATGACCCGGGCGACGGCAGCACGCCTCAGAGCAGAAGCCTGGGCTGGAACGACTATGTTCTGGCAGGCGTGTCCGCCCCCACCCGGCCCGGCTATACCTTTCTGAACTGGATGTACGGCAGCAGGCCGGTGGCAGACAACGACACCTACAGCGGCCTGGTCCAGAGCGATGCGGTGGCCAGCGCTACCCTTACCGCCGCATGGCAGCTGATCCCGTACACCATCACCTATGACCTGGATGGCGGAACGGCCGACGGCAATCCCACCGGGTACAGCGTGGAGTCCGCTGCCATCACCCTGGTGAATCCCACCCGGGAGGGCTATGACTTCACCGGCTGGAGCGGCACGGGCCTGACGGGGGCGGATAACCTGACCGTGGTCATCCCTGCCGGCAGCACCGGTGACCGCAGCTACACCGCCCACTGGGCCAAGCAGCACGTTCATGTGTTCGACCAGCAGATGATCCTGCCCCAGGCCCTGAAGACTCCCGCCGACTGCACCCACGACGCAGTATATTATCTCAGCTGCGTCTGCGGTCTGGTCAGCACCGACGATAACCAGGCGTTTACCGCCGTCGGAACGGCTCTGGGCCACGATTGGGGTCAGCCCCGGTGGCAGTGGACCGGCTTTGCTGCCCAGGCTGTCTTTGCCTGCTCCAGGGATGCCGGTCATGTGGAGACGCTGACGGCCGATGTTGCCAGCGAAGTTACCACCGCTCCGGGCTGTGTCACCGACGGCGTTCGGACATATACCGCCACAGTGACGCTGGAGGGCCGGACCTATACGGACACCAAGACGGAGTCTATCCCCGCCGCGGGGCATGACACGGCGCTGAAGAACGCCAGGGCGGCTACCTGCACCGAGGACGGCTACACCGGGGACGAGGTCTGCCGCACCTGCGGCGAGACCGTGAAGCAGGGCACCGCCATCCCCGCCACAGGCCACGACTTCCAGGACGGCAAGTGCGTCAATTGCGGCGCAGCAGACCCTGATTACCGGCCTGCGAAGCCTGAGAATCCCGGCGTCAAGACCGGGGACGCCGGCGTGCTGCTGTATGCGGGCCTGATGCTGCTGACCCTGACCGGCAGCGCATGGGTCCTGGGCAGAAAGCGTACCCGGTAAAGAAAAACATATAGCAGAAGGGCCGGCCCTTACGGGTCGGCCCTTCTGCCAATTCGGGCAGGATATTGACGGCTCCCGCCGCCGGGATTGGGCAGCAAAAAAGCCCGATATAATCGGGCTTTTCGCAGGAGACATCTTTTTTGTCTCCGCATTATGGCGCGGAAGGAGGGATTTGAACCCTCGCGCGTGGTTTAGACG
>ULWO01039795.1_pt1 | contig 44674 bp, 35 predicted proteins | sample 1960421 | NCBI WGS metagenome assembly ULWO01 (sample SAMEA4835814, study PRJEB28245) | human gut metagenome | biome: gut microbiome; material: fecal sample | place: Denmark | collected 2008 | reverse complement strand
CTGAAAGCCGCACTTGCGGAGATGGAAATGGAAGAGTTCTGGAAAAGAAGGATCGGAGATCTTTCCGGTGGGCAACAGCAGAGAGTCATGCTGGCACGCGCACTGGTGGGAAATCCGAAGATCCTGATCCTGGATGAGCCTACCACAGGTATGGATACAGTTTCTGTGAAAGCACTTGCAAAAGTTCTGCAAAAGCGGAATGAGGAACAGGGGCTGACTATTCTTATGGTCACTCACGGAAATTCCAAGGAGTTTAAAGGAGCCAACCGGTTTTTCAAGGCGGAAGAGGGGAGGATTGACGAGTTATGAGTATTTTACAGTATGGATTTATGCAGAGGGCTTTTCTCGTTGGAATCCTTCTGGCTGTGATCACACCCTGTATCGGGATTACCATTGTGTTGAAACGGATGTCCATGATCGGAGATGCACTTTCCCATTCCTCTCTGGCTGGTGTTGTGCTGGGCCTGATTCTGGGAGTGAATCCGGTGGCTGGTGCGGTAGTGATGTGCATTGTGGCAGCACTTGGAATTGAAGCGATCCGCAAAAAAATCCCGCGGTATTCTGAAGTTGCAATTTCCATCGTCATGTCCGCCGGGATCGGACTGGCAGGTGTGCTGTCCGGTTTTGTGGAAAACGGCGCAAGCCTGAACAGCTTTTTATTTGGAAGTATTGTGTCCATCAGTGAAGGAGAGCTGGCATTGGTAGTTGTGATCAGCGTGCTGGTTCTGGTAGCGGTGCTGTTTTTTTACAGAGAACTGTTTTATATCGGATTTGATGAAAATGCGGCAAGGATCTCTGGCGTTTCCGTGCGGAATATCAATTTCCTGTTTACGATTCTGACTGCACTGACCGTTTCCATTGCATCCCGTACAGTGGGAACCCTGATCGTTTCTTCCATGCTGGTAGTTCCGGTGGCATGCGGGATGCAGATGGCAAAAAGTTATAAGGGGACTCTGGTGTGGGCCATTGTTGTGGCGGTATGTACGACCATTGCCGGACTTTTTCTTTCCTATTATGCCGGATTGAAACCGGGTGGAATGATCGTTCTTCTTGAGGTTGCATGGTTCGTAATCGTGATGGCTGTGAAAAGTTTTAACAAATAAAACACATTTTTCCCACAAAGTAAACACAATTAAAACCTATACTTTGAAGCATCAAAAGGAAACAGAGAAGAAATTTTTTCCAGGGAGGGACTTAATCATGAATAATAACAGAAAATTAAAAATAAAAAAAATGATGAAGAAAGGTGCAACCATCAGCCTGTGTGCAGTTCTTGCAGGTGGCATTGGTGTTGGCGCATATGAAGGTGTGAACTATTTCACAGGTGCACAGTCTGTACAGGCTGCAACTGACAGCTCTGAGAAGCTGACTCTTACGAAATCTGAGAAAAAATCAGATAAAGACAGCGAAGATACAACAGATACAAAATCTTCTGATACAAAGGGCAGCCTGGATGTATCCGATGTTGCTGAGGAGGCAATGCCTTCTGTAGTTGCCATCACAACCAAGTCTGTTCAGGAGGTTCAGAATTATTACAGTATGTTTGGTTCTCAGTATGCGCCCAGCCAGGAGCAGGAAGTTGAGGGAAGTGGTTCCGGTATTATCATCGGAAAAACAGATTCTGAGCTGCTGATCGCAACAAACTATCATGTTGTAGATGGTGCGGACACTTTGTCCGTTGCTTTTGCAGATGGAAGTGCTTATGAGGCTACTGTAAAAGGTTTCGATGAAAACGAGGACCTTGCCGTTGTCTCTGTTGCAACAAAGGATGTTTCTGATGATACAATGGATGCCATTTCTGTTGCAAAGATCGGAAATTCTGATGATCTGAAGATCGGTGAGCAGGTTGTTGCCATTGGTAATGCTCTTGGTTATGGTCAGTCTGTTACTACCGGTATTGTCAGTGCAAAGAACCGTAAGACAGATTCTTCAGGTCAGATTGAGTCCAGTGATTCTACAGATAACAGCAGCAGTATCAATAAGGGTGTAAACCTGATCCAGACAGATGCGGCTATTAACCCTGGTAACAGTGGTGGTGCACTTCTGAATATGGATGGTGAAGTTGTTGGTATCAACTCTTCCAAACTTGCTTCTACTGAGGTTGAGGGTATGGGTTATGCCATTGCGATCTCTGATGTTGCAGATTCTCTTGAGAATATGATGAATGCAAAAGCAAGAGATAAAGTAGATAATCATGGTATTCTTGGTATTATAGGTAGTACAGTAAGCACTGAGGCTGTTCAGATTTATGGTATTCCGCAGGGTGTGTTTGTTTCTAAGGTGACCGAGGGTGGCCCGGCTGATGATGCGGGTATTACCAAGAATATGGTTATTACGGAGTTTGATGGTAAGACCATTACCAGTATTGATCAGCTGGTTGAGCTGCTTCAGTATTATGAGCCGAAGGAAAAGATCGATGTGACTGTTGCGGTTCTGGATGGTAATGAGTATAAGGAGAAGACGCTTACTGTGAAACTTGGTAAGGATGATAGTGCTAGTAAGGATAGCTCTGAGGAGAGTGCGGCACAGGATAGTCAGGATTCCCAGGATTCTCAGGATGAAAGTATCGAAGGTGGACAGGATGGTTCTGATCAGGGAGATGCAAATGCGTTTGCGGATGATGGTGAGGCCAGTCTGTTCAGGGATTTTGAGCAGAATGGGTTGAGGGATTGATACGGAAACCAGTTGTGACAGACATAGATGAGCATGTGAGATAGATATACATATAAAAATGAAGGCTTCGTGGCTGACCCGGGATTGGGTGGCTGCGGAGTCTTTTTTTGTGTGGGGGTGTGGGGCGGATAAGGGACGCCCGTGAGGCGTGTGCTGCCTGTCGCCGGGGCTTCGTCGGGGGCTGGCTTCTAAGACGCTGGAAATCTGCTAAAACCGTTTTCCAAAAGTCCGAACTCGCTTCGCTCAAACAGCGAACTTTTGAAAAACAACGCAGATTCCCACCGCCTAAGAAGCGCTCCCCTCCTGCAGAGTCCGGCGACAGGCAGCACACGCCTCACGGGCTGGCTTTTCCGGGCGGGATGGGAGAGTGGTGAAGTGGTAGTGTGGTTCAGGAGGAATGGTTGAGTGGTTTCCCGGGAGTTGGATGAGCCATCAGCGCTGCGCTGGACGGCTTTTATCGCATACGGAATCTCAGGAGTTCCCAGCGGGAGGTTACGTTGGTTTTTCGGAAGATGTTCTGCAGGTGTTTCTGTAGGGTGTTTTCGCGGATGCCGAGAGACCCTGCGATTTCGTCGTTGTTGCGGTACTGGTAGATCTGTTCGGCAATCTGGAGTTCGCGGTTTGTGAGGTGGCAGGTGTTTTTCAGGCGGGCGAGGGTTTGTTTGAGGTCGTTGGTCTGGGGCAGGCTGTGGGTAATCTGGTAGAGGACGGCGTTTAAGTGCATGCCGATGGCCTGGAGGTAGAACATGTCTTCATTGGTGAAAGGGCCGTCTTTTTCGGTGCGGAAGAGGGTGAGGATTCCCAGGAGTTCCTGCTGGTAGACACTGGCGTATTGCATGGAGTCGAAGATGTTGTATTTGCGGTAGCAGTGGACGTAGAGGGGGGAGTTGAGGCGCTGCTGGTCTTCCAGGAGATCGCTTTCGCGGACGAGGCGGGGTTCCCGGGAGTGGAGGAGCCAGAGGAGGTGGTCTTCGTCTGCGACCTTCATGTATTCGTTTTCTGCTTCAGTGAAGGCTTCGGGGATGCAGATTGGGGTGGTGAGGCGGATGGTGTCCGGATCTTCGGTGGTTTCGTGGAGGAGGATGCTGGCGTAGCTGTAGGGGATGACCATTTTCAGGCGGAGCAGGAATTTTGCTTTGATTTCGTTAAGGCTGGTGCAGGAATAGAGATCGTAGATCATGTCGTTGATCATAAGAAAGGTGTTTTTTTCCATGGTTTTTCTCCTTTTTTTGGTACAGTGGTTGCTGTTTTTTAGTTACAAAGAGATTAGGGTTATGGATATGCAGTGGATTGTAACCGTAATGTTTGTCTTATTTTTGGATAAATCTTACTGGTTTTCCAGATTTGTGAGTACTGATTTCATTTGAAGTTAGTATACTATCACATATACTTAAAATCAAGTATATATACTTAAAAAACATTAATTTAACTACCGAAATTAAGCATTGTATCAGAGTGTGAAAAATAATAGTATATCAGTATCAAAATAATAAAAAACACGAAACGTACGATGGTGTATTGATTGCGGAAACGCAATGAATACGCCATTTTTTGTTTCACGAAAAAGACTGTTGATGCAAAGGGGCATATCCGTTTAACGGGTATGCCTCTTTCTGGTTTACAGAAGGAAAGGGGAGAAAAAAATGAATACTGGACTGATTGCAATTTTTATTCTTCTGGTTATTATCGTCGGTGCGATCGCAACCAGGAGATGTGTGGAATTTCTGATCGGAGGTTCTCTTCTGGCGGCCATATTCATGTATGGGAAGGATTTTCTGCCGCAGTGGTGTACGCTGATCCAGGATGTGCTTGCTGAAAATGTATGGATCGTTCTGGTGTGTGGTCTGTTTGGAAGTCTGATCGCTCTTCTTCAGGAGTCGAAAGGCACTTTTGGTTTCCAGAAACTGGTTTCGAAGTTCTGTAATACCGAGAGAAAAACCCTTCTTACTACTTTTGTTATGGGTATCCTGATCTTTGTGGATGATTATCTGAATGTGCTTTCCATCGGCGTCTGCATGAAAGGTGTCTGCGACAAACGTAAGATCCCGAGAGAGGCGCTGGCTTATATGCTGGATGCCACCGGTGCTCCGGTGTGTGTACTGCTTCCGTTTTCTACATGGGCTGTTTTTTACGCAAGTCTTTTTATTGACCAGGCAAGTGTGAAGGTGCTGGGATTTAAAACCGGTATCCAGGCTTATATCCACGCGATTCCGTATTGCTTTTATCCGATCCTTACCATTGCTATTGTTTTCCTCTTTGCGCTGGGTGTGATGCCAAAGCTTGGTGCTATGAAAAAAGCCTATAAACGTGTGGAGGAGACTGGTAAGGTTTACAGCGATGCCAGCAGAAAATATAACCACGATGACAGAAAAGGTTATGAGGAAGAAGGTAACATCTGGAATTTCGTGATTCCCATGGGTGTGTTGGTTGCCATTGCTATTGTGACCAGTAACCTGCTTCTGGCAGTTGTGGTTTCCCTGATCATCTGTTTCGTGCTTTATGTACCGCAGAAAGTGGTTGCACTGGATGATTTCTTTAACCTGATCGTCCGTGGTTTTGCGGATATGCTTCCGATCCTGATCCTTCTTGTAGTTGCTTTTGTTCTTCAGAAAGTGACAGAAGGAATGGGTATGACAGACTTTATTATTTCCGTTGCAAAACCGCTTCTCTGGGGCCCGGTTTTCCCGGCGATCGCTTTTGTTCTGGTTGCGGCACTTACCTTTACTACCGGTTCTCTCTGGGGCATGAGCGCAGTAGTTGCACCTATCGTATTTCCACTTGGTGCAGCCATCAGCGCAAAGCCGATCCTTATTATGGCAGCGATCATTTCCGGTGGTGCATTTGGAAGCCATGCCTGCTTCTATACAGATGCGACACTTCTTTCCTCCCAGAGTGCAGGAATTGACAATATGGAACATGCGCTGACACAGCTTCCATATGTAATCATTGCAAGTGTACTTTCTGTTGTGGGATTTCTGATCTGTGGTTTTGTGATGTAGGAGGTATGGCTTATGGGAAAATTTATTCTGAGAAGTAAAGCTGTTTTTACAGGTCTTGAAGATTTCCCCAGACCGGCAGCCATCGCAGTAGTGGACAAAAAGATCCAGGCGGTTCTTCCCTGGGATTTCCAGAGAGATAAGGATTATGCGGACTGGCCTCTTTACGATCACGGAGAAAAAATGATCATGTCCTCTTTCCTGGATGCACATACCCATCTTTTTTCCGGAGCCATTGATGGCAGCAGATATGTGTGTTCAGATTTGGGAAAAGGACGTTCCCAGGCAGAATGTGTAAAGATCATTAAGGAATTTGCAGATGCACATCCGGATTACAAAAGAATCCGAGGTTCCGGATGGTTTATCACCAACTGGGGTGACGAGCCGCTTCCGGATAAAAGACTTCTGGATGAGGCCATTCCCGACAGGCCGGTGTATCTTTTCTGTGCGGACTGCCACAGCATGTGGCTGAATTCCAGAGCACTGGAAGAGGCAGGGATCGATCCGGACCGGAAAATGGATAACGGTGTAAATGTAAAGTTTGAAAATGGTGAATTAAGCGGCCTTCTTCTGGAACCGGCAGCGTGTGAACCGGCCCAGAAAAAATATATGGAATTTTCGGAGGAAGAGATGCTTGAGATCCACCGGAATTTCCAGGATGTTCTGGCTGACTACGGAATTGCCGCGGCAAGTGAAATGTTTGCCGATGATTACACCGAAGAAACCATGAAAAAATACGATATCCTGAAAAAACTGGACGAGGAAGAAGGGCTTAAGGCACAGATCTTTTCCTACATGAAACTTTTCGGGTATACGGAATTTTCGAAGTATTTTAAATTTCAGAAGCATTTTGATTCCCCGCATTTTCACATTGCGGGGGTAAAGGGTTTTATTGATGGCGTGACGGAGACTTACACAGGACTTCTTCTGGAGCCTTATACCGATAAGCCGGAGACCTGTGGCGAGGGACTTCCGTTATGGCCGGAGCGGAAAATGAAGAAAGAGATCATTGCGGCGAACAAGGCAGGGATCCAGGTAAGACTTCATTGTATTGCAGATGGTTCCGTGCGGATGGCGCTGGATCTTTTTGAAAAATCTGCGGAAGTGAACGGGGAGCATGGTCTTCGAAATACGATCGAGCATATCGAAAACATCCATCCCGATGACCTGGATCGTTTTGCGGAGCTTGATGTGATTCCTTCAGTCCAGCCGTATCATGTAACACTTGCGGCAAATGGAAAGGTGAACCAGATCGGAGAAAAACGGGCAAGGCTTCAGTGGCCGTTCCGGACTTTGCTGGAGCATGAAGGCGCGCTGGCACTTGGAACCGATTATCCGGTTGTGACTATAGATCCTTTTACAACGATCTATGCGGCAGTTACAAGAAGAGATGATGCCGGAAAACTGACATCCACCAACCCCTGGGAAAAAATCTCCATGGCAGATACGCTAAAAGCTTACACTTCCGGCGCGGCCCGTGTTTATCATGTGGAGGATTCCATGGGAACCCTGGAGCCGGGAAAAATGGCAGATATCATTGTTCTCAGCGGAGATCTTTTTGAAGTGGATAAGGAAGAGATCCGGGGGATGAAGGTGGAAGCAAATTATTTTGAAGGTGAAAAGATCCGATGATCGTGGGAGCCAGAAGATTGAATGAGAAGATTATTTGAACGGGTTAAGAAAATAAAAGGAGGACGCTTATGGAACTTCAGAAAATGTTTATTGATGGTGAATGGGTAGAAGGCAGTACAGGAAAATCAGTTCCTACATTAAATCCTTCAAATGGTGAGGTTCTTGCCATGGTAACGGAAGGAAATGTGGAGGATGTAGATAAAGCCATTGCGGCGGCAAAAAAATCTTTTTATGTGACAAGGGAATGGCGTGATATGGATTCCCAGACAAGGGCGGATATCCTTCTTCAGATCGCAGATGCTATTGATGCGGAAAAAGAGGATTTTGCGAAGCTGGACTGCATGGATCATGGAAAACCCTTAAGAGAGGCAGAGGCTGATGTGGATGATGCAGTTCACTGTTTCCGCTATTATGCAGGACTCTTAAAAATGCCACAGGGCGGTGTTTATGAAGTAAATGAAGGTTTTGGAAAAATGCATTCCTATACCGTTCATGAGCCGGTTGGCGTGTGCGGACTGATCACTCCCTGGAACTATCCGCTGCTGATGGGTGTGTGGAAACTGGCTCCTGCACTGGCAGCCGGTAACAGTGTGGTGTTTAAACCAAGTTCCAACTGTGTGCTTTCCTGTGTGAAACTGTTTGGGATTTTTGAGAAGATCGGAATGCCCAAGGGCAGCGTGAACCTGATCCTTGGCCCTGGCGGAATTACAGGAAACCGGATCGCGGAGAGCAAAGATGTGGATATGGTTACTTTTACCGGAAGCACGGAAGTGGGACAGAGCATCATGCGTGCGGCAGCAGACAATGTAAAAAAGATCGGCCTTGAGCTTGGCGGAAAGTCACCCAATGTGATCTTTGCAGATGCGGATCTGGACGGCGCAGTGGAATGGGCCATGATCGGTATTTTCCTGAATCAGGGCGAGGTGTGCTCCGCAGGTTCCAGGATTATCATCGAGGAAAGTATCAAGGATGAATTTGTGAAACGTCTTGCAAAGAAAGCAAATGCCATCACTATTGGAGATCCTATGGAGAATCCGGATATGGGCCCGCTGGTTTCTGAGAGCCATATGAATAAAGTTCTTGGATATATTAAAAAGGGCGTTGAGGAAGGTGCTACGCTTGTGTGCGGCGGCGAGCGTTACACAGAAGGGGAGTGTGCGAAAGGCTTTTATGTAAGACCGACGGTGTTTGATAACTGTACTTCGGATATGACCATTGTCCGGGAGGAGATTTTTGGACCGGTTGTGACTATTCAGACGTTTAAGACAGAGCAAGAGGCCATTGACATGGCAAACGATACGGAGTATGGTCTGGCTGGAGCAGTATTTACCGCTGACGGTTCCAGAGCGCTTCGGGTGATCAGAGAGATCCGCGCAGGTATTACCTGGATCAACTGTTATAACCCGGCATTTAACGAGGCTCCGTGGGGCGGTTACAAGAAGTCCGGAATCGGCCGTGACCTGGGTGTTCAGGGCCTTGAGGAGTATCAGGAGATCAAGCAGATCAACATCAATCTGAATCCGGGAATCGTCGGATGGTATGAACATTAAAAACATGAACCTGGAATGTATCCTTTAATTCGGGAGGAAATTATATGGGAAAAAGTAAATACGTAGTTACGATCACCAGACAGTTTGGCAGCATGGGTCGTCCGATCGCAAAAAAGATGGCGGAAAAACTGGGGATTGAATATTATGACAGGGATATTGTGGATCAGGCTGCAAAGAAGCTGAACCTTCCGGTGTCTGTTGTGGATGAAGTGGAGGAGACAGCAAAAAAAGTCAAGGCCAGTCCTTTTGCAAGAATGATGTTTCCTCTTGGAAAAGGGACCAGCAATACACAGGATAAGATCTTTGAGGCGCAGCAGAATATCATTAAATTTCTTGCGGAAAAAGAGACATGTGTTATTGTCGGAAGGTGTGCGGATTTTACTCTGGAAGAGATGGAAAATGCCATGCATATTTACATTTATGCACCATATGAGGTTCGTGTGGAGCATTGTGTGAAGGATCTGAACATTGAGGTTGAAGAGGCCAGAAAAATGATCGTGGCTGTTGATGAGGCCCGTGATTCCTATCATATGCAGTATGCGGGATATCACCCGGATGACAAGAACCACAAGAGTATTCTGGTGGACAGCAGTTTTCTTGGCGTGGAAGGTACTGCGGATTTTCTGGTGGATGCAGTGAAAAGAAAGTTTCAACTGTAATATGTCAGAGACTGCAGAAATGGAGAAACAGGGTGTGATCACTGCGGAGTTTGATCTGGATGCCATCGCACAGAAGAGACGGGAGTGGGGTGTTTTCCGGGATCGAAGACCGGAGATGTATGGTACGCTCCTGACGCATGGATGTTGAAAACTGATTGGATCAGGAAAGTCCTCTGCGGAGCTGCAAATATCTGCCTGACTTGTGAAGGGATCGTATGCCGGTGGCAAAGTAGAATGTAAAAGCCTGTTTTGGCGTTTGATCTGTTTGGCAGGAGGCGGGTGGTAATGCGGATTGCAGAGGGCTGTCTGCCAGTGTTATTATATTATAATAAAATTTTATAAAAAGAGCTTCTGCGAAATGCGGGGCTGACAGGAGGAAAAACTATGCAGGAACTGATGATCAGACCGACGATTTACAGTTTTGATAATTGCCGGCAGTTTGCGGAGGAATTTAAACTTGGTAAAGGGGATCTGCTTTTTACCAATAAGAGATTGTTTAAGAAATTTTTTGAGCCGCTGGGGCTTGGCTGTGATGTGATCTTCCGTGAGGATTATGGTAAGGGCGAGCCTACGGATGTGATGGCTGAGGCAATCTGGAAGGATGTGCCGAAGGATGCGAAGCGTGTGGTTTCTGTTGGTGGCGGCAGCATTCTGGATCTTTCCAAGTTGTTTGCACTGGAGAATATTTCTCCGGTTACGGATCTTTATGACGGGCTGCTTCCGATCGTGAAGAATAAGGAGCTGGTGCTGGTTCCGACTACCTGTGGTACGGGTTCTGAGGTGACGAATATTTCGATTCTTTCCCTGACTGCGAAGGGTACGAAGAAAGGGCTTGCTGTGGAGCAGCTTTACGGGGATTCTGCTGTGCTGATCCCGGAGCTTCTGGAGGATCTGCCGTTCCAGTTTTTTGCTACGAGTTCTATTGATGCGCTGGTGCATTCTGTGGAGTCCAGTCTTTCTCCTAAGGGGAATGAGACTACAAGGATGTTTGGGTATAAGGCGATCGAGATGATCCTGAAGGGTTATATGGAGATCAGGGATCATGGTCAGGAGGCCCGGATTCCGTTGATGAAGGATTTTCTGATGGCGGCTAATTATGCGGGTATTGCGTTTGGTAATGCGGGGTGTGCGGCTGTGCATGCTTTGAGTTATCCGCTGGGGGCTAAGTATCATGTGGCTCATGGTGAGTCCAATTATGCAATGTTTACCGGTGTGCTCAACAACTATATGGAGATCAAGAGTGATGGCGAGATTGCGCGCCTGAATAAATTTATGGCGGGAATCCTTGGATGTGATGTGGATGTTGTTTATGAGGAGTTGGAGAAGCTTCTGAATGTGATGATTCCTAAGAAGGCGCTGCATGAGTATGGGGTGTCCGAGGAGGAGCTTGAGGAGTTTACGGATTCTGTGCTGGAGAACCAGGGTAGATTGATGGCGAATAATTTTGTGAAATTGGATCGGGAGAGGGTTTATAAGATTTATAAGGAGTGCTTCTGATTTTTTGATTTTTGGGATTCAGTTTTTTGTGAACGGGTCGGTGTGTGCCGGCCTGTTCTTTTTTTGTGGGAAAGGGAGGACCGTGAAAGGGACGCCCGTGAAAGGGACGCCCGTGAGGCGTGTGCTGCCTGTCGCCGGGGCTTCGTCGGGGGCTGGCTTCTAGGCTGCCGGAATTCTGCTAAAACCGCTTCAAAAATTCTCAAACTCGCGTCTGAAGCCGCTCAGACAGTGAGAATTTTTGAAGCAACGCAGATTTCCTCCAGCCAAGAATCAGCTCCCCTCCTGCAGAGTCCGTCGACAGGCAGCACACGCCTCACGGGCTGGCTTTTCAGGGCGGTAGTGTGTGTGGGGGGCTGCTCGGGAGTTGGATGAGCCGTCAGCGCTGCGCTGGACGGCAGGGAGGAAAGGTTGGGGTTCCTTGTGACCTGATGGGAGTAAGTGAGTGACTGGAAAAAGTTGTGGAGAATAGGAATAGATCGGCACAGCGTTTCATATCCAATACCGCAGCATCCATCGCCCCGCCAGTATCTGAACACATCTCCACAACCTACAGTAATTTGCGTGGCCGGAGGGGAGGAGCGCGAGGAGGGGAAATGGCCTTTCGCAACTACGAATGCTTCCCCTCCTCGCAATTTCCTCAGCTTTGAAAAGCGAAAAAATTTCCGGCTGTCTGACGAAGTAAATCGAGAGGTTCTGCTGTCTGTTTGTCGAATTATAGTGGGATTTTTGGATGAAATCTGAGTGATTTTTTTTATAGTATGTGATATGGTTGTTATATCTTATAAGATCTTTTGTCTGTATGGACATTCTTGGAGCTTCGTATTCTGAAGCATTTTCCATTTTTGTTTCTGTGAATTTATGAAAGGCCGGTTTATGGCGTTTTCATGTTTTGTTTGTGTGGTATAATTCATATATACCGATAGGAGTGTTAATGAACAACAATACTATATTCGATGACGTTTTCCGGACGATGGTGGAGAAGATGACGTACTTGCTTGTTCCGCTTATCAACGAGGTGTTCCATACTTCGTATCCGGAGGATGTGAAGATCGTGCATCTTCGGAATGAGCATCAGCTGGAGGACGGGGAATTGATCACGGATGCCCGGCTTTTGATCGGGGATAAGGTGTATCATATTGAGTGTCAGAGTACAGATGATGCTACGATGGCAATCCGGATGTTTGAGTATGATCTTGTTATTGCGCTGGAGAGCAGGCGGAGGGTTGGACGGAGATTTTTTGTGGAGTTTCCCAGGTCCTGTGTGATTTATTTGAGAACTACGAAGAATACGCCGGATGTTGAGGAAGTGGAGCTAAAGCTTCCGGATGGGCAGGTGTGTGTATATCGGGTTCCGACGGTGAAGGTGGAGCGTTATACGAAGGATAGCATTTTTGAGAAGAATTTACTGATGTTGCTGCCGTTTTATGTGATGAGATATGAAGAGTCAGCGCATACGATAGGAGAAAATACAGAGAAGTTACAGGAATTGTTGAGTGAGTACGAGGATATCCGGGTAAATCTGGAGAAAGAGCTTTCGATGGCGGGAAGGTCAGAATTATATACAGATTTGAATAGACTAATCGTAAGGATATCCGATTATATTTTCCGGAAAGAAGAAAAAATCAGGAAAGGAGTGGATGAAGTTATGGGCGGAAAGGTTTTACAGTTGGAATCGGAACGATTACTTGAGTTAGGAGAAGCGCGTGGAAAAATTATTGGAAAGGCAGAAGGTAAAGCGGAAGGAAAAGCTGAGGGTGAGGCCATTGGCGAAGCGCGGATGAGAATGCTGATCAATCGTCTGATTGCGGATGGCCGAATGGATGAGATTGGGAAAATTATAGACAGTGCGGAGGCTTGCAGGAAATTATATAAAGAGTATGGTTTGTAAAGGAAAGAGATAAAAGATTGAGCAGCTCCACGCAGCATTTGAGGAAGCAAAACAGACAAAAGGCCAGCCGACAGTCCTCATCGCAAACACTGTTAAAGGTAAAGGCTCTGCGGTTATGGAGAACAAGGCTGCTGGAATCAGTGGTGGAATCAGCTACGGTGCTCTTGGAATGAGCCATCATTCCGCACAGGATATCGCCGCTATGTCCGCAATCCCCAACATGAGAGTTTATCTTCCAAGTGACCGTTTCCAGACAGCAAAACTGATCGAGGCACTTCTGAAAGATGAGAAACCGGCATACATCCGTGTAGGAAGAAACCCGGTTGAGGATATTTATACAGAGGATAACTGCCCGTTCGAAATGGACAAGGCAACGGTTCTTACAGATGGTACAGACGCAGCGATCATCGCATGCGGCGAGATGGTACGCCTGGCTTACGAGGCTGCCAAACTTCTTGAGAAAGACGGTATTCACGCAACAGTTCTTGATATGTACTGCGTAAAACCTCTGGACAAAGAAGCAATCGTAAAAGCAGCATCCAACGCGAAAGTTGTTGTAACTGCTGAGGAACACGCACCGTTTGGCGGACTTGGTTCCATGGTAAGCCAGGTTGTTGGCGCTGAGTGCCCACGTAAAGTTCTGAACATTGCACTTCCGGACGCACCGGTTGTAAGCGGAGATTCCCAGGGTGCTTTGTTCGGACAGGGCTACATACGGAACAGGTTCCTCTGTTATGATGAACGCAGGAACAGAACCGATCATGTCAGATCTTGGTCTTGTAACTTCTCTTGCATGGGGGCTTAACGGCAAAATTACTTATCAGATCACAGACATTGTGGAGATGATGAAGGCAGAAGATGGAATGACAGTAAAAGAGCTCTGCGTAGACGGCGGCCCTACAAGAAACCAGTATCTGATGAAGTTCCAGAGTGATATCCTGGGAACAATAGTAAGCCTTCCAAGATGTGAAGAATCTTCCGCGTTCGGAGCTGGCCTGATGGCAGGATTAAGCTGTGGACTTTACAAGATGGAAAGCATCTTTGAGGTGAAAAACCGCAACCAGTTTATCCCGTCCATGAATGCGGTCGAGAGAGAGCAGAAATACAGCGGATGGAAAAATGCGGTAGAGAAAGTTCTCGTATAATTCTTGTAAAAAAAATTCTCAAAATAACATGCATTTCCAATGTACTCCAGCTACAGAGGAAATGATAAAAAGCCGGTCTTTGCAGCAGCAGAGGCCGGCAAAAATTATATCCAGGGGTAATTAAGCTTATGGTATAATCCAGGTAGAAATATTTTTCGCAAAAATATGCAGAAATATTTTACTATACTGTTTATACATAATAAATTTACAGAAGAGAAGGAGAAATAAGCTATGAGTAAGATGTCTAATGTGGTAAAAACGGTTGCAGTGATTGCAATTGCTACGGTGATCGGCCGGTCGGTCGGTTATTTTACAGGAACAAGAATGGCGGCTTCCAGTCAGACTGCCAGTTCAACGTCCTCCACTTCCAATGAAGCAGATTCTTCAGCTGCTTCTCAGATCATGAATTCTTCAGCAAATTCTGACGTCACTTCTGACAGCAGCACATCAGAAACTGCCATTGCAACACCGGCTACGGATTCTCTGTTAATAGAGCACCGTGTATTTAAGACTGACGACACTGCAGAACATCCGGAATATATAGTGATCTTTTATGAAAGTGGAAGCAAAAAGCTTGTGCAGTTAAATGATGAAACTCTTTTTTACAAATCTGCAGGTTATACTCTCGAAAGCATCCAGGGTATTGATGTCAGCCAGGTTTATCCAGGGGTTGAAAATTTCGATTTCATGACAAAAGAAGTTACTGATGAAGGTGACTATATCAGATATGTGCTCGCATTTAATAATCTTGAGAAAAACGAAAATCTTAAAGCTCTTGACGGAGCCGGAATTATCGTATTAGATGATGGATTCACAGAAAATAACTATGTAAATGCAGAGACATTATGCCAGTCCATGATTGACAGTGGGCGCCAGGAACTGAAATTAACGGAAATGCCGGACAGCCTTACCTACACAGTTAATGAGTAAACGCACTTCCTCGTAAAAAGCTTTCACCGTCAGGAAGGGAAATTCTATGTATGTAGAAAAAAGAATAGGTGGAGATTATTACCAGTATGTAATTTCCATCACCACTTACAATCCGGAGCAGGCAGCTATCCGAACCCTTAAATGGTATGTGAATTATCTGAACCAGAGACTGTTTCAGAGCTGTTATTCTTATGAGCTGACTCACGGAGAATGTTTTCTGATCATCCATCTAAAGGAAAGTGAATATAAAGATACAGAATCCAGAAGTATATTTCTGCAGACCGGGAAGGAAACAGCTGACAGTGTACGTGAAGATTTCAAAATGCTGGCCTGCGGAATCATTCCCCTGGAAATTCAGCAGAAAGTAACTGCTGAAATTGATGGAATAAAAAAGGAATGGTAAGCATAAACATGAAGAAGTATGTGGATCTATCAGGGGGTGGAACAGGATATGAGAAAGAAAACAAAAAGAATATTTGATGACATCATTATCGGTCTCAAAGGAAAAGATGCGCTTGCGTGCCTGGAATCCCTCGAAAAAATCCAGAAGGATTTCTTGCAGGACCGGGATTCCCTTGAAGGGATCCAGAAGAAGATTGACAGCTATCCCCTGCGTTACCGGATCATTTACAAAGGCTTCTGCAATCAGTGGAGTCTTGCTGAGCTTAACGCTGCATTACAGGAAAAAAATGAGGAAGTTCTCTATGCCCGGGATCTGATCGAGGCAAGTCTGATCTATGCTTTTCAGAAAAAACTGACCTTTGATCACTGGTACAGTCTGATCGTGCAGATCCGCGAATTTGAAAGCAGTGGTTCTTATGATGGATTTCTTATTAATGGGTTCAATGGCTCCTATTCAGCGTTTCCTCTTGCACGTATGGAAAACTATGTGCAGATGAATTCCTGTTTTTATGCGGAGACTATGTATACACTTCAGCGAACCCTTACTGTGGAAAAGGATCTCGGGAGACTGGGTGAGAATCAGGAATTTGTTTCTTATATGTGTGAAAACATACGGATGTTTTGTGATGGCAGAGAAAAATCCAGATATTATATCTGCAAATATTTTCTTTTTTATCTGAATACCAGGATCAAATATTATATGGCAAGTGATAAAAACCGACGGATCAAAAGAAACATTTATCTTGATCTTCCACTCAGCAATATTTCCAAAATGGATCCGAATCGACATGCTCATATGTCCGAGGAAGAGATAAAAGAGTGTCTGGCCACAGCGAAGATCAGTCCTAATAAGTTGTTTGAACTTCTGAACCGATTTTATTCCTATATTCTCCTCAGTGATTCGGATGCCAATGATCCGAACTGGGAAGAGTACAGCTTTATGCACAGGATTCTTCAGGGAGACTGCATTTCCCGGTCACTTCTTTTACTCATGATCTTATTCTTTGGAAGTGAAGCAGAACTTCCTGATCCGGGACTGATCCTGACAGTAAGACGAATGAATGAGATTCTTCAGGCCTGCAGATTTCAGGTACTGGATGAGAGCGCGGAAGAGGACAGTCTTGACAGTTTTTTGATTGCCGTTCTCTGTTCTGATGACAAAAAATCAGCGATCAACAGGATGATCGGACAAATGAATCTGATGCAGTAATTTCTGAAAACAGAAGGAACTAATATTATGCAGCAACTGAAACCCGGAAGTAAACTGAATAATAAATACAGAATTCTTCGTTTTATCGGACAGGGCGGTTTTGCCTTTGCCTATGAAGCAGTCCAGGAGCCTATTGGTCTTAAAGTCTGTATCAAGGAACTTTTTATAAAAGAATCCAGAGACACTTTTCTCAGGGAAGGAAGAATTCTTGCCACGTTAAAGAGTGACAGTATTGTAAAAGTTCTGGATTATTTTGAGGAAAATGAAACCAGTTATATTGTACTTGAATATCTGGAAGGAATAACCTTAAAAGAATATGTAAAGCGATATGGACCAATTCCGGCAGACCAGCTTTTTTCTGCGATTCTTCCAATCCTGTCGGGGCTTTCCCTGATACATAAGCGTGGTCTGATTCACAGAGATATTGCTCCGGACAATCTTATGGTCCTAGGCACGGATTTTTCCGGTGGACCTTCGCAGACTCTGCGGTTGAAACTTTTTGATTTCGGGACAGCAAGGGAATGTGGAAGGGATGAATATACCTGTACTCTGAAGGATGGTTACAGTCCGATAGAGCAGGTAAGTTCTCAGGGAAACCAGGGAACGACGACAGATATTTATGCTCTTTCAGCTACTTTATGGTATTGTCTTACAGGTAAGATACCGGATGGAGCGTACAGTCGTCTTCTGGATGATAATCTGAAGGCGCCTTCCAATCTGGGGATAGAAATCGATCCTGAGCTGGAAGATATTCTGATGAGAGGACTGTCCCTGCAAAAAGAAGACCGGCCGCAGAGTATTGATGAAATGCTGGCGATCGTGGGCAGAGAGCAGGCTGTGAAGAAAGCAGGCGATGGCAGCAGAGCAGCAAAAAGACCTCAAAAAAGAAAAAAGGTGTTTTTTGCCTGTGGTGTTTTCTGTCTCTTTGCGATACTTACGCTGTTGGGTGTTTTTCTTTACCGGAAAAATACACCGCTGGAATATAATGCGGAGACCATGTATCAGGTGACTCTGACTCCGGACGATAAATTTACAGTAGTCGGATATAATGAATCCATAAAAATTCTGGAGGAACGTCTGAAGCGATTTGCTGTCAAAAGTGGAAGGTATTCTTTAACAGAAAATAAAGGAGTTCTTACCATGCTCCTGCTGAAGGAAGATTTTCCGAAAAATACAGCCGGTGGCAATAATTACAAATCTACAGATACTGATTCAGCTTCAGTTCCGGAATATGTCCTGAAAGCTTATCTTACCCGGGCTGTAGATCTGATCATTCAAAGCCGCGAAAAAGGAGATACTTTTAACGAAAATCTGAAACTGGATCAGACGAAGGACTTTACCCTGACCTGGCACAAAGGGTCCGTTTCGGAGGTGGAATCTGACAGCGCGATGACTTCCACACAGAACTCCAATGGTTATTACGAAGTGATCTTTTCAAAAGATTTTCTCTCCCGGAACAGAGAAAAGATAAGATCCTGGAATAATAATTATGCCATTTATCAGGATCCTGATGATATTCCGTCAGTAACTCCTTATACGACCATTCCTATGGAAGATGGAAGAGGCTGTTATCTGACAGATAATGATAATGGTGCTTTTTCAGATCTTCTTAAGTATAATCTGACGCATCCACCACTGGAACACAGCTTCTCCATTTCTATTAAAGAACAGGTGGACTGGCAGACGGATGACAGCAGTTTTGGGGAAGATCAGGTCAGAGAGAATAAGATAAATGATGGAATTTACTGTTCTGTTTATGGAAGCATGACGGATGGAGAAGAAATGGATTGCTATCAGGCATTGCGTAATCGACTGGACAGCCTTGATATCTCCTATGCGCTTGGAAAAATGGATGCTCTCACAGCAGTAACGAAAGGCTGTGACGCACCGGCTTATCGTTTTCTATCTGTTAAGATAAATTCATCTGATGAGAAACTGCAATATTGGGATGTATGGAATCTGATCGCATGCAGCCACACGTTTTGTCTGACAGATGGGGATGGAAATATTGGGTGGATCTTTGATTACACAACTACTGTGGATGAGAATGGAATTACGATCGCGCAGACAGAACTGCCGGGTAGTTTTCAGGATGAAGATAAGACAGTTTATCTGTCATATTTGAACGGAGCTGATACGATCCGTATGATGTCGGGAAAAGTTCAGGGAGACGGGAGCTGTTGCTTTGATCATTTTGCAAATGGAGCGGAGATTTCGGATGATAACAGATGGATCATTCCGCTGATCGGAACCTGTATCAAAAATGATCTGCCGGTAGAACTTTTACCCTATGATCTGAAGCTCAGAAATGAAACAGTAAATGACTGGAAATCTCTGGGGCTTTTTATTGAAAAATAGCCAGTCAGATGTCGGCTTGACCCTGTGAGGATGTCAGATTATAATAAAATAACAGGCATTTCCTGTACGTTTCAGAGGTATTGGAAATGACGGAAAGCCGGTCTTTGCCATAACAGCAGGGCCGGCAAAAATTGTATACAGGTACAGAAATACCTGAAAGAAAGGACGGGAAGCCATAAGTGCTTACCCTGGTAAAGAATTATGATATATATCAGTCATCTTCTGCCGGATCATGAGATGAGCGAGATTATCGAGCAGACAGGAGTGGGAATCGAAAGTATTGAATTTTCGATAGCAGACAATCTGGATCATCTGAATGATTCCATTGGCAGCTACCGGGAACGGTTGAAATTTATGGACTGTCGGGGACTGACCCTGCATGGACCGTTTATGAATATCGATCCCGCGGCTTTTGACAGCGAAGTGCGTAAAATTACGATGATGCGTTTTCACCAGACTTATACAGCAGGTATGGAACTTGGGGCAAAAAAGATCATCTATCATACCTGCATGAACCCTTATGTCCACTATCTTCAGGGCTGGCCTGAGAGAGTTGCGGAGTTTTTCGGAGAATTTCTGGAAGAGCATAAAGAGCTGGAAGTTGTGATGGAGAATGTGTTTGACCCGCAGATCGATCCGGTTCTGGATGTTTATAAACTTCTTGGGGAAAAATATCCGAATTTCCATCTTTGTTTTGACATGGGGCACGCCCACTGTTATTCGAAGATCCCGGTTCTGGAATGGACAGAGAAGCTGGCGCCTTATGTGACCCATGTCCATGTTCACGACAACAATGGTGACCGGGATTCCCATGCTGCCCTGGGGGCCGGAAATATCCCTTATGAAAGGGTACTGGGACTGCTTCCGGAAACCAGGGAGCGGACGTGGACCATTGAGTGTTGCAGCAAAAAGGATGTTCTGCAGTCAATTCGTGTGCTTCATAACATCAGCAGGACACGGAAAGAAAATCTACAGCGATCCCGGGAATTATTTGACATAAAATTTCCAAACTGTTAGAATAACAGAAGAAACAACTGCATATTTCAGATGAGGTGAACTGCCACAGACAGTTCTTAAAGGAGGATTCCAGCGTGAGGTCTGAATCGCATCTCTGCCACGTCATTTACATTATTTTTTCGCAGAGGGGATAAGAGTATCTGAGATATTCAGCTAAAATTAAATACAACTAACCGATAGAAAATCAGTTCTCTCATTTCAGTGAGGGAACTTTTTTAGTGCGGAAATAAAAGGAAAGGAAAAAAAGAATGAAAAAAACAAAAAAAGGCTATGGAAAAAAGGCGCTTAGTGTGTCTTTGTCAATGGCGCTGATGCTGGGAGGAACTGCACCGGTACAGGCCGCAGATCTGTTTTCGGATCAGACCGCAGAAGAAAGTGCTTCCATGGAGCTTTATCCGGAAGAAAACACTGCAGAAGAAAGTAATACCGCAGATTTTGCGGCAGATGAAACTGAGAATGGGGCAGAAGATTTTTCAGCAGGACAGGAAGATCAGGCGGATGAATTTTCGGCAGGAGATGAAGACAGCTCTAAGGCTGCTGTGGCAGAAGTACAGTCTGCTTCCCATGTGATAAGTACAGCAGCAGATCTTCCGACAGGAGGAATCGCGGAAGGCGAAACTTATGAACTTGCGGCAGATATCACTCTGACTTCCGGTCAGCAGATCAGCTCCATTGCAGGTACGCTGGATGGAAAAGGCCATGTGATCACTCTTGCGGATAAGCCGCTTGCAGATAAAGTTTCCGGAACGATCCAGAATCTTGGAGTTGCAGGAAGCAGCACACTGACGCTTTCAGACGGACAGGGCAGTGTGGCAAATACAGTAACAGGAACGATCCAGAATTGTTATTCTACAGTATCTTCCAATGCGGCAAGTGATTATATGGATACCATCGGAGGTTTTGTGGGAAATCTTCAGGGAACAGTAACCAACTGTTACTTTGCAGGAAATACAGATATGTTTGGTGGAGGAATCGCTGCTACAAATGGAGGTTCCTATAAGATCAGCCATACACTCTGGGCATCCGGTATGTCTGCGGTTGGTATGGGAAGGACCGATAATATTTCTGATGACAGCAAAACCAAAATGACTGCAGATCAGATCAAAGCCAGTGTGGATATCCTGAATACAGAGATCCCGTCTACAGGTTTCAGATGGGCACTTCCTTCTGATGGAAGCAACAACGGACTTCCGGTACTGACAGAAGGTTCCGGGACTCCGGCAGAAGTAAACTGGGACAGCCTGAAAGCTGCCATTGAATCTACAGAGAAACTTACAGAGTCTGACTACACAGAGACCAGCTGGAAAGCTGTTTCCGAGGCTCTTGCTGAGGCCAGGGAAATGCTGGATGCAGGTACAGCTTCCCAGTCAGAAGTAAACGCAGCTGCAAAGAAACTCAGCGATGCAGTGAACGCACTGAAGAAACAGAAACCGGAAGCGCCGGTAAAAATCCCGGAAGGTGTAACCGTTACACATATTACTTCTGCAGACCAGATCGAAAATATCTGGAGCGGTACAGAAGGTCAGTATTATGTGCTGGATAACGATATCACTCTTACAGGTGATTATATGAACTTCTGTGAATTTAATGGTGTGTTTGACGGCCAGGGTCATACTGTTACGCTGAAAGATTCCCAGGGACTTTTTACCAGAGTGGGAGAGAGCGGTGTTGTACAGAATACCGCATTTAAAGGAACGATCGGAAATGTATGGGAAAATACAGGTGCACTTGGCGGAAGCATCAAAGGTGCGGTACTGAACTGTTCTGTGGAAATTTCCGGAAGTTATGCCTGCGGTTTCGCGAAGAAATTATCAGGCGGAGTTATCGCAAACAGTATTTCTTTTGGCGAGAGCCCGAAAGGCGCGTTGTTTGCACAGTATGAAACTGCGGATGATCCAGGACTTGTAAAGAACTGTTACTGGACAGATACCCTGTCCATGCCGTCTGTACCGGATGGAGTTCTGGTAAATTCCACATCCAGGGATGAGACAGAAATGAAGACGCTGGATCTGGTTGATGTCCTGAATAACGGACGTGGAGACAATGGTACAAAATGGGGACAGAGCAGTGAAGGATTCCCGTACTTTGGAGAAAACCAGTCCTATAAACCGGACACTGAAGTGTGGCCGGAACTTCCAGCAGAAAATCAGTATCAGGTAGAATTTTCTGCTTATAATGGAAGTGCAAAAGAAACCCTGACAGATTCCCGTCTGCAGGTATCTCCGGATTCTGTCAATGCATTTAAAGTTGCAGGCAGATTAAGCCTTAAGGATTATCAGGCACCGGAGGGTAGTCATCTGGAGTGGAACTGTACAGAGATGAAGCCGTCCGGAGCAATGGCAATGGACCTTTCTTCCGGAGATCTGTATGTATACAGAAACGGAAAAACACTTATCACAGCAACACAGATAAACAGTGACGGTTCCAGTAAAGTTGTTGCGTATGTTTCTGTGATCGCCACAACAAAGAAGATCGAAGCAGTCAGACTTCTTATTGACGGACAGGATATAACAAACGGAAGCTTTACGGTAGCAGGTTCCGAGACTAAGAAGATCCAGGTTCAGGGAAAATATACAGGTGAAGATGATTTCAGCGATATGGCTTTTTCAAGTTTCCTGTATAAAGCCGCTGACGGATCTGTGATCAGTAATGATGAAAGTTACAGTTCCTTCTTCTTCCTGAAGCCGGGAACTTCCTCTATCACCGTAAGCTCCAAGGCACAGCCGGATATCTCTGCAAAAGTAGATCTGACATCTACATATGTGCCGATCGAATCCATTGTACCGGGAATGTCCGGACAGCAGGTGATCCATGGAAGAAATGCAAACAGTGACGGTCAGGAAGAGGACGGCAGAGTTGCATTTAACCCGATTCCGGGAAGTGCCGTAGTAACTCCGACCAATGCAAGTTATGCATCTGACTGGACCATTACAAGCAGTGATGATACGATCGGATATTACAGCAACGGTTCCAAAGTATTTGTTCCGAAACAGTCCGGAAAAGTAACTTACACAGCAGAAATTAAAGATACAGATCCGGAAACAGGAAAGACACGTACCATTACCGGAACTTCTGAGGTTGAGTTTGTATATAAGAATCCACTGACTTCAGTCACTTCTCCTGTAACAGAGGTAACCGTAAGATCAGGAGAAAGTCAGGATATCGATCTGAGCTTTACCGGAGAGATTTCTGACCAGGGATACAACGTGACAGATCCATCCATGAAATGGACTTTTGACAAAAAAGGTGTTGTAGTCATTACAAAGAAAACAAGTGGCTACTGGAAACGTCAGGATGGAGCACCAGATACAAACAACTACTTTATCGGAACCGATTACAGGATCACGGGAATCGGCGAGGGAACGGTGATCGCTACCGGTACACCGGTTGACCAGACCAATTCTCCGGAACCTGTAAAGATCAGGCTCACAGTAACAAAAGGTGACGGACAGGATACAGACAACAAAAAACTTGCGTCTGAAGACGTTGAGAAAGCAGTTTCTTATCTTACAGACCTTCATCAGGAAAAAGGATATCAGTATGGAGATGAGTGGGTGGTATATGCTCTTCTCCGCAGCGGACAGACCATTGACCAGGATAAACTGGACGCATATTACGAGTCTGTATGTGCGACTGTAAAAGGCTGGAGTGCAGACCAGAAACCTACAGATATTGAGCGAGTGTCTCTTGCATTAACAGCTATGGGAAAAGACATCACAAATGTTGACGGTGTAAACCTTGCAGCGATGATCTACAATTCTGAAAAACTGAAAAATGGTTCCAATGAACTGATCTATGCATTGATCGCTCTGGATGCCGCAGATATCCAGATCCCGGGAAATGCGAAATGGAACCGTGCTTCCATCATCAGGGCACTTGGAGAATTCCAGAATCCGACAACCGGTGGAATCGGACTTACCGATGCAAAAGGAGGAAGCTCTGATATTACAGCCATGACGCTTCAGGCCCTTGCTGTTTACAGAAACCATAATACAGCCGCAAAAAATATTTCAGACAAAGCACTCACTTACCTGGCAAATGCCATGGGAGATGATTTCGGATATGGTACCTGTGAAAGTACAGCCCAGGTTCTTCTGGCACTGACTTCTATGGGAATTGATCCGTTAAGCGATGATTTTGGTACTGTAAATATGAATATGATCACAAATCTGACTGGTTATATTCAGAGCGACAATGGTTTTTCACATTCCATGTCAATTTCAAAATCCAGCGAAATGTCTACAGTACAGGCACTTCAGGCACTGGATTCTTACAGACGTTTTGTAAATAAGGAGACAACATACTGGGATCTGAAAAACAAAGGAGAACATGCAAAACACAGCTGGGATGCAGGAACAGTAACAAAGAAATCCACCTGTAAGACAAAAGGAACAAAATCTTATACCTGTACCTGGTGCGGAGAGAAAAAGACCGAATCAACAGCTCTTGCAGCACATAAGTGGAGTTCCTGGAAGACAACGAAATCTGCAACTGTTTTTGCACCGAAACAGATCACAAGAACCTGTTCTGTATGTGCCAAAAAAGAAACAAAGAATTCAGGAAGCAAACTGAAACCAACGATCAAACTGAACGCATATGGAATTCGTCTGAATCCGGGAAAATCTACTAGCAAAGTGAAAGTCAGTGGTCTTGCAAAAGGAGATTCCGTGAAGTCCTGGAAATCCAGCAATACTGCAATTGTAAAAGTAGATAAAAAAGGTGTGATCACCGCACAGAAAAAGACAGGTACTGCTTATATCACAGTAACTCTGGCAAGCAAAAAAACGGCGAAACTGAAAGTCGTTGTACAGAAAGGAACAGTAAGAACTGCGGCCATAACCGGACTGCAGTCCAGAATAACCATCAGTAAAGGAAAGACAACGACCTTAAAGCCGATACGCAGACCAATAACATCTGCTGAAAAACTTACATACAGTTCCTCCAATAAGGCTGTTGCCACAGTAAGTTCCAAAGGTGTGGTCAGAGGTGTGAAAAAAGGAACTGCGGTAATTACAGTAAGATCCGGAAAAGTTTCTTACAAATGCCGTGTAACTGTAAAATAAATACTGATCATTATGAAATAACCCCGCCTATAACTCTGATTCACGGGATTGTCACAGAAAAAGAAGTGTGTTATAATTTCTGAACAGTTAAATATGGAGAAAAAACAATTACCGGTTTTAAGTTCTCTGCCACATCGGCAGGGCCAAGAGGGAACAGGGTGAGAATCCCAGGCAGTCGTGCTACTGTATTTGTTTAGATCTTTCTGTAACCATTGTACGGATCTGTATGAGAAGGGGAGGGATCGTGATTACATAAGCCAGGATACCTGCTTAAAGCTGCTACCAGTTATTACACGCAATGATAAATGGAGGGGGAGATTGTTTGGTTTTGTGTACCTATTTTTCGGGACACAGAAAGAAACATTTCCTGAATTCAGAGATATTGCGGTAGCAGATGGTATTGTTGAAAACATGATCATTATATACGGATGCGATATCTTTCAGGGTATTGCATCCGTTTTTTTGTTGAGAGGTTAAAAAATGCAGAAAACACTGGTGTGGCGTTCGCAGAAAGAAAGAGAAAAAACATTTGTAAGAGGATGTGCAGAGAAACACGGAGAGAGAATTCTTGTTATCGGACAGCCTTACAGCCGAATCGGGGACGAGGCACTGAAGAATAATATCCGGATCAGAGAAGTGAGCCTGGAAAACTGCGTCAGAGAGATTGGCAGAGAAAGTTTCGCCGGATGTACAAGGCTTCGAACAGTAAGATCAGAGAAAATAAAAGTTATAAAAAACAGAGCTTTTTCCGGTTGTGTAAACCTGAGAAGTTTTGAAATCCCGGCTACAACAGAATATATTGGAAAAGGGGTTTTGTACGGGTGTAAAAGACTGCAGAAGACAGTTTTTGAAGAGAATAAGAAAATCATCCGAATTCCGGCAGAAGCTTTTATGGAGTGCCAGGAACTTTCCGGAGTAGTGCTTCCGGAAATGATCACTGAGATTGGGCGAAGGGCATTTTATAAATGTGGGAATCTGACAGAGATAAAAATTCCTCAGTCTGTGAAGCGGATTGAAAGAGAGGCGTTTTATCAGACCGGACTGCAGAAGCTGGAACTTCCTCAAAAGCTGAAATTTATTGGAGAGAGCGCTTTTCTGAAGTGCAGAAATCTGGAATATGTCCGGGTTCCGGAATATGTGGAAACTGTGGAAAAATGGGCGTTTCACGGGTGCAGTATGTTGAAAACAGTGGAATTTTCCGGGGATCCAGAAGTGCTGGGAGAATGGATCATAAATAAAGGGACAAAGATCCTGTGCAGAAAAAATACCAGAGTCGATGACTATTGTAGGAAGTATGGATTTGCGGTAGAATATCTGTAAAAGCGACCATTTTTTGGTGGAAAGAGGAGAAGGATGAGGGAAAGAAAACCTGTGATCGGCGTTACCTGTAATTTTGACTACAGGGATGCTGTTGGAATGGTTTCGGGCATGGGGATCACCGGGCAGGACTGGGACTTTGTCAGCGGTGATTATGTGTATATCCTGGAGAAAGCCGGTGCGATTCCTGTGCTGATCCCGCAGTATGGAGATCTGGAGGCGGCGAAACCGTTCCTGGAACAGCTGGACGGAGTGCTGATCTCCGGCGGACATGATGTAGGGCCGGAGCGGTACGGGGCGTTTCCAAAAGGGTACTGCGGAACGATCATGCCCATGCGGGATGAGCAGGATATTGCGATTTCCAGATATTTTATGATGGAAAAGAAAAAGCCGATCCTCGGGATCTGCCGTGGCATTCAGATCATGAATGTGGCCTGCGGCGGAACCCTGTATCAGGATCTGGAAAAAGAAGGGGGGTTTGAACATCATTTCGGGGATAAGTACCCGAGAAATGTGGCGTGGCATAAAGTGAGCATTGCCAAAGACAGTATATTGGAAAAGACTTATGGGAACCGGGAGATCCGGGTGAATTCTTTTCATCATCAGGCGATAAAAGATGCCGGGGAGAATGTGAGGATCACAGCCTGGTCCGAGGACCGGGTGCCGGAAGCTATGGAACTTGAGGATCATCCATTTGCGGTGGCTGTGCAGTGGCATCCGGAGATGATGTATGATTCTTCGGAGCAGATGAAACTTTTACAGGCATTTGTGAAGGCAGCAGAGAAGGGGACAGAAGCATGAATATTTGTATATATGGAGCATCCAGCGCAGAACTGAAAAAGATTTATTATGAGAAAACAGAGGAATTGGGACGGCTGATAGGAAAACGTGGCCATGGCCTTGTTTTTGGCGGTGGAAAAGAAGGACTGATGGGTGCGGCGGCCCGTGGCGTTGACAGAGAGAAAGGTTATATCCTGGGGATCGCACCGCGATTTTTTGACAAGCCGGGAGTCCTGTATGAGCATTGTACAGAGTTTATTTTTACGGAAAATATGCGTGAGAGGAAGCACCTTTTGGAAAGCCGTTCCGATGCGACCATCGTGGTACCTGGTGGAATTGGTACGTATGAGGAGTTTTTTGAGATCCTGACACTGAAAAGTCTGGGACGGATCGACAGGCCGATCGTTCTTTATAATATCAACGGATATTATGACAGCATGAGGGCCCTTCTGGAGTATACGGCAGGGGAGAAATTCATGGCAAGAGATGTTGTGGATATGTGCCGGTTCATGAAAGATCCGGAGGAGATCCTGGATTATATTGAGAATTACCGGAATTATGGGGGAAAGTTATAAAAAGGGTTGTAAGGATAATAAAAATAAAGTCCGGGTTATAGGACAGATTGCAAAAATACAACAGTCCCAAATATAGGACTGTAAAAACGAATGTGTTACAGAATAATATAAGAAAGTCTGTAGTAATTCCGGGAAGTTATATTCTGAACAGTCAGGTTTGATATAGTAATTGATGGAAATGCCATAGTCTGCAAGGGGATTTTTACAGGAGAAGGTATATTTTATGAGGAAGATTATGTTAAATGGCCGGTGGGAGCTGGCGGAAGCGGGGAAAGATACATTATGTGCAGTGCAGGTTCCGGGATCTGTACTTTCCGGACTTTACGGGGCCGGAAAGATTGAAGATCCTTTTTACCGCACCAATGAAGATGCCACGAGGGAACTGTTCTGGAAGGATTATGAATTTTGCAGAACGTTTGCGGTTACGGAGGATGTCCTTAATGAGAAGAAAGTGATCCTGGTATGCGAGGGACTGGACACACTTGCGGATATTTATATCAATGGAAAAAAAGCCGGATCTACAGATAATATGCACCGTACCTGGAAACTGGATGTGAAAGGATTTCTTCATTCCGGTGAGAACCAGATCCGGATCGTATTTCGGTCGGTGTTTAAGTATATCGAAGATTATGAGTATGAAGAGAATAAAGAGATCCATTATGTTCCCTGCGGCGGAATGAAAGGAAACCAGCTGATCCGTAAGGCACACTGCATGTTTGGATGGGACTGGGGCCCCCAGACGATTGATGCCGGAATCTTCCGTGATATTTATCTGGAAGCGTACAGTCATCCGAGGATTGAGGATGTGAAGATCACACAAAGGCATGGGGATAATGCTGTGGATGTGTGTACAACTGTAGCTGTGAGCGGCGATGCTGTGGATAAGTGTCAGGTGAGAGTGAGTATCCGGAAGGATATGACGAGTGTCCGTGGAAATGGACATGCGGTTCAGGAGACTGGAGACTTAGAGATATATGCAGATGGAGCTGTACTGTTGAACAGTAATTCTGTAACTCTGACGGGAAGAATCCACAACCCGAAACTCTGGTGGCCAAACGGCTACGGCGATCAGCCGTTATATAAAGTTAAGGTGGAACTTCTGGATGAGGATGGCGAAGTTCTGGAAACTATAACGAAGCGCATTGGTCTCCGTACTCTTACCATCAGCCAGGAAAAAGATCTCTGGGGAAAAGAGTTCGCGTTCTGTGTCAATGGCGTGAAGATTTTTGCCATGGGCGGAAATTATATTCCGGAGGACTGTATTTATTCCAGGATCACGCCGGAGCTTCAGGAGTACCTTCTGGAATCCTGTAAACGTGCCAATTTTAACTGCGTCCGTGTGTGGGGTGGCGGTTATTATCCTTCGGATCATTTCTATGATCTCTGTGACGAGATGGGGTTGATCGTATGGCAGGATCTGATGTTTGCTTGTAATGTTTATGATCTTACAGAAGAATTTGAAGAGAATATCACGAAGGAAATTACAGAAAATGTAAAACGTCTCCGTCATCATGCATCTCTGGGACTGTGGTGCGGAAATAACGAGATGGAATCTGCCTGGGATCACTGGCCGGAGGTGCAGAGTGAGTCGAAATATCTTCGTGCGGACTACATAAAAATGTTTGAGCATGTGGTGCCAAAAGCAGTGAAAGCGGCAGACAGCGAGACCTTTTTCTGGCAGTCTTCTCCGAGTTCCGGGGGTTGTTTTGATGAGCCGGATGATGAGAACCGGGGGGACTGTCATTACTGGGATGTATGGCATGGTCAGAAGCCTTTTACCGATTATCAGAAGCATTATTTCCGGTTCTGTTCGGAATTTGGTTTCCAGTCCTTCCCGTGTCTGAAAACAGTAGAGAGCTTTACGGAAGAAAAAGACCGGAATATTTTTTCCAGGGTGATGGAGAAACACCAGAAGAATCCGGCAGCCAACGGAAAGATCCTGTATTACCTTTCGGAGAATTTCCGTTATCCGGAGAATTTCCGCAAGCTTCTCTATGTGAGCCAGATCCTTCAGGGAATGGCCATGAAGTATGGCGTAGATCACTGGAGACGTCACAGAGGCCGCTGTATGGGAACTCTTTATTGGCAGATCAATGATAACTGGCCGGTGGCGTCCTGGGCAAGTATCGACTATTTTGGTCGCTGGAAGGCACTTCATTATATGGCAAAAAAATTCTATGGGCCACAGGCGGTGAGTATGTGCATGGATGGGGATACCATGCAGGTGTATCTGGCAAATGAAAGTATGGAAGCACAGTCATATCAGGTTGTCTTTTATGTGAAAAATATGGAATGCGAGATTCTTGAGAAGATTACTGGAAAGGGCACTGTGGGTGTGCAGGAGTCCGGGCAGATCCTGACGGTGGATGTTTCAGGATGGGAAGATAAGAAGTATGAGATTTTTCTTGAGGCGGAAGTGACACTGGCTGATGGAAGGGTGCTCCGTGATGTGGAGACTCTTGTTCCATATAAGTATCTGGAACTGGATAAACCGGAGATCACTGCTGAGGTGGAGGAGCAGGATGATGCATTTGTGATCCATTTGAAGAGCAGCTGTTTCAGCCCGTTTACAGCTGTTGGATTTACGGATGTGGATGCGACACTTACAGATAATTTTTTCCATATGACAGATGGCGGGGAAATCTGTGTCCGGCTTGATAAGAAGGACGTTCGAAACGGAGAGATCCTGGATGCGGCGGATCTTACACGGCAGATGGAGATTTTGACGCTGGCATAAGAATTTCCGCAGACTGAGAAGATCATCATACAGGTGAAAAAGTCAGGTGCATGATCAGAGAAGTTTCATTAAAATTAGAATAATGAAAAAGACGCGACTCTTTATCGGATGATAAAAGGGTACGCGTCTTTTTTGTATGATATTAGGGGGAATTTTATGGGTTTGTGCGTGTTTTCAGTTGATTACGATGTCCGGGATCAGAACTCGTAATTTTTATGTCTTTTGAAGAAATCTTTTGTTTCTTTTACAACCACACCGCTCAGGGCAAGAAGAGCGATCAGGTTCGGGAATGCCATCAGGGCATTGAAGATATCTGCGATGTTCCATACAGCTGCTACAGTCATATATGGTCCGATGAATACGCAGATGATGTACAGCCAGCGGTATGTTGTAACTGCGGCTTTGTTTCTGTTGAACAGGTATTCCAGACATCTTTCACCGTAGTAATCCCATCCGAGGATTGTTGTGAATGCGAAGAATACCAGGCACAGCATCAGTGAGAAAGATGCTACAACCGGTGGGAAAGGAAGTCCTTTCTGGAAAGCGGCTGTTGTGATGGCAACACCTTCAAGACCTGTGTTCCATGTCTCTGTGATGACGATGGAAAGACCTGTCATGGTACAGATTACGATAGTGTCGATAAATGTACCTGTCATGGATACAAGACCCTGACGTACCGGCTCCTTTGTCTGAGCTGCAGCAGCTGCGATCGGGGCACTACCAAGACCGGACTCATTGGAGAAGATGCCTCGGGCGATACCCTTCTGCATAGCTACGACCATGGTTCCCATTGCGCCACCTGCAAGTGCGCTTCCTGTGAAAGCAGATTTTACGATAGTTACGATCGCTGCAGGTACTGCAGTGATGTTTGTGATCACGATGATCAGTGCCAGTGCAACATAGAGAACTGCCATAAACGGTACAACGACCTGGGATACCTTTGCGATTCTCCGGATTCCGCCGAGAACGACAAGTCCTACGCATACGGTAAGTACCAGACATGCAACTACAGTTGCCCAGGAATATGTATTTCCGAAAAGTGCTACTGTGTGTGCTTTATCCGGATCAAAGAAGTTGGTGACTGCAGATGCGATACCGTTTACCTGTGTAAATGTTCCGATACCGAAAAGTCCAACGCCTGCTCCGAAAAATGCGAAGATCTTTGCAAGCCATCTCCACTGTTTTCCCATACCGTTTTCGATGTAGTAGAATGGTCCACCGAGAACGTGGCCTTCTTTGTCAATGGTACGGTACTTGATTGCCAGAAGTCCTTCTGCGTATTTGGTTGCCATTCCGAAAAATGCGGCTACGATCATCCAGAAAAGTGCTCCAGGTCCGCCGGCTGCGATAGCAGTTGCAACACCTACGATATTTCCGGTTCCGATGGTTGCTGAAAGCGCAGTACACAAAGCTCCAAAGCTTGTGACCTCACCATCACCGCCTTCTTCATTTTTAACCATGAATTTCAGTGCTTTTCCGAGATGCCTTAACTGTAAAAGGCCTAACCGAGCGGTTAACAGAATTCCTGTGAACAGGATCAGAATGATCAGCGGAAGTCCCCAAACGACTCCGTCAAACCATGTGATAAAGTTGTTGATTTGTGTAAACATTACTCTTTCCTCCATCCTTTTGCCTGAGAGATTTACAGCATTTTGTGTGCTGCGTACACCTTCGGCGCTCTTCCCTTTTGATTTGAAGAGACTCTCCTGAGTTTTTTTATTTTTGAATGATGCCAGGACCTTTTTGTGTGCGGTGGTGGCGGCCATTCGTTTTGTGTAGAAATACACTGTAACACAGAGTATCACATGAATTGACGGATTTCAATGGGTTTTATTAAAAAAATTCCATTTATTAGAAATATTAATCGACATATAATCAGGATCTGGTAAATTGTTATTTTTCTATCAGCGGATGTTCTTTGTAATACATGCGGGTGAAATGCAGAAATGTCAGCATATCGCCGCTGATGTATTTACTTTTTTTCCATACCATGCCGATTTTTATGCGGACAGGTGGATTGAGAGGGATGCCGGTAATATTGGAAGAGGAAAATTTATCGGTCATGCTGGAATAGAGAAAACAGCCGTATTTTCCGGTTTTTACAAACTGCAAAGTAGTGTAGATCTGGCTACTTCGCATCACGATATTGGGCTTGTAGCCGTCCATTTCAAAACGCATTTTCAAGATCTGATTCTGGACAGAATCCGCGTTAAAAAAGATCAGCTGTTCTTTTGACATTTCTTTTGTTGTGACAGATTCTTTTTCTGCCAGTTTATGGTCATTGCTTACGCAGAAAACTACCTGGTCGTTGGCCAGGACAGCGTTGTGGAATTTATCAATATTATACTGTTCCATATTGACCAGAGCTACATCCAGGGTGTCATCCTGCACCAGGTTGCAGGCACGGACAGATCCATATTCCTCCAGGACCACGGCGATCTCCGGGTGTTTTTCATGAAATGCCATAAGCAGCTCCGGGAAAAATACAGTACTCAGCATGGGCGGGATTCCAATGCGAAGAGGGGGTTTTACCCTGGACATGCTGGAGTAGTCAGCCTGAAGTTCATTACAATATTGAAGAATATAAGTAGCTTTTTTGTAGAAGGATTCTCCCTCCTGGGTCAGACTCAGCTGATTTCCTTTTCTGGAAAAAAGACTGATTCCGAATTCGATTTCCAGGTCGCGAATGGCCATGGAAATGGTTGGCTGGGTCACATATAATTCTTCGGCTGCTTTTGTGATGCTGTGGCAGCGGCTGGCTGTGCAGAAATAGCGTAGTTGATTCAGTGTCATAATATACCTTCTCTCCGTGTATGATCAGATGAAATTTTTGACAGATTTCGCTGTTTTTTATCGAAAGAAATGCGGAACAGGACATGCTCTTTGGAGCTGACTGTCATTATAAAGATATCATGGACATGTGAAAAATTCCATATTCATTTGAAAACGAGAAAGTTTTGTGGTAATAGTGCATAAAAATTATCATTAAAAATTGAGAGTATAAAATTTTTTTATGGGGATATGTGTTTCGCTAATTTGTTTTTTTATATGTACACGAGTTATAATAAAGCCATCAAAAGAAACGTGTACGGCCTATACTTTTCAGAAGAAAACAATATGAAATCACAACATAGTGAAAGGAGAGTACAGAAATGTCTCAGACAACTATCACATTGCTGTTTCTTGTGTTCACCATCATCAGTTTCATCCTTGAAAAAATTCCTCTGGGACTGACGGCTTCGATCTGTGCCATTGGCCTGACCCTTACAGGAGTTGTGGATGCGACAACAACGTTTTCACAGTATGTAAACAGTAACGTAATCCTTTGCGTTGGCATGTTTGTAGTAGGCCAGGCATTGTTTGAAACAGGAATGGCAAACAAGATCGGAGGCCTGGTCACAAAATTTGCCAGAACAGAAAAAACACTGATCATTGCGATCATGGTAATCGTAGGTGTAATGTCCGGGTTCTTATCCAACACAGGTACCGCAGCAGTGCTGATCCCGGTCGTCTGTGGAATCGCCGATGAGTCCGGGTATTCCAGAAGCCGTCTTCTGATGCCATTGGTATTTGCGGCAGCTCTTGGCGGAAACCTTTCCATTATCGGTGCGCCGGGAAACCTGATGGGTGTCAATGCTCTGCAGGAGATGGGGCTTTCCACAAGCTTCTTTATGTATGCGCCGGTTGGAGTTCCGATGCTTGTTCTTGGAATCCTCTATTTTGTTTTTATCGGATATCGTTTCCTTCCCAATGGAAACCATGCGGCCGGGGAAGCGCTTGAAGATCAGCAGGATTTCAGCCATGTACCGAAGTGGAAACAGACGGTTTCTCTGGTAGTTCTGATCCTTGTGATCCTTGCAATGATCTTTGAAAAAGAGATCGGTATCAGCATTGAGGTTTCTGCATGTATCGGAGCCATCGTCCTGGTTTTGACAGGAGTTATTTCCGAAAAAGAAGCACTGAAATCTATTGACCTGAAAGTTGTATTCCTTTTCGGCGGTTCTCTGACACTTGCAAAAGCGCTGGATACAACCGGAGCCGGAGAGCTGATCGCAGATAAGATCGTAGGACTTCTTGGAGCAGATCCGAGTCCGATCCTTCTTCTTCTGGTGATCTTTATTGTAACCTGTGTACTGACAAATTTTATGTCAAATACAGCAACCACAGCACTGATGATCCCGATCGCGGTATCTCTTGCGAACAACCTGGGAGCAGATCCGAGAGCTGTTGTTATCGCAACGGTTATCGCAGGTTCCTGTGCATATGCAACACCGATCGGTATGCCGGCAAACACCATGGTAGTTGGTCTTGGAGGATACAAATTCAAAGACTACGTAAAATCCGGTCTGCCGCTGATCCTGGTATCTTTTGTGATCTGTATGATCCTGTTACCGATCCTGTTCCCGTTTTATCCGTAAGGAGAGAAACTTTTGAGTTACTGTTCACTTTGTGACCAGCAACATTTTTGATCAATTAAGTTCATTCCCTTCTGTACTGACCATACAGTACAGGAGAAGTGATAAATAAGCCAAAAAGCTATCTTAACCATTAATCAGCCAAAATTAATGATGAAACAACCAACAAAAACCTATGTAACTAAAAAACATTAAACCATCGAACCATATCAGGAGGTAAATCATGACTAAGGAAAATGGAGTTAAAGTATTAACAGACATGGTAGCAGATTTTGTTGCCCATATTGGAAAAAAATTACCGGATGACGTAGTTAAGAAACTGGAAGAGCTTGGTTCTCAGGAAACAGCTGCACTTCCAAAAGTTCTCTATGAGACAATGACAAAGAACCAGGGTCTTGCTGTAGAGCTGAACCGCCCAAGCTGTCAGGATACAGGTGTTCTTCAGTTCTGGCTGAAATGCGGAACAAATTTCCCGTATATCAATGAGCTGGAAGCACTTCTGAAAGATGCTGTTGTTCAGGCTACTTTTGCAGCACCGTTAAGACATAATTCCGTTGAGACTTTTGATGAGTACAATACAAAGAAAAACGTTGGTAAAGGAACTCCGACTGTATGGTGGGATATTGTTCCGAACAGCGATAAATGTGAGATCTACGCATACATGGCAGGCGGCGGATGTACTCTTCCTGGAAAAGCAATGGTTCTGATGCCAGGCGCAGGATATGAGGGTGTTACAGATTTCGTTCTGGATCAGATGACAACTTATGGACTGAATGCGTGTCCTCCGCTTCTTGTTGGTGTAGGTGTAGGTACATCTGTAGAGACAGCTGCCCTGAACTCCAAGAAAGCGCTGATGCGTCCGATCGGTTCCCACAATGACAACGCAAACGCAGCAAAAATGGAGAAGCTTCTTGAGGACGGTATCAATGCGATCGGCCTTGGACCGCAGGGTATGGGCGGAAAGTATTCTGTAATGGGTGTTAACATTGAGAATACCGCGCGTCATCCATCTACCATCGGTGTTGCAGTAAACGTTGGATGCTGGTCTCACCGTCGTGGACATCTGGTTGTAAATCCGGATCTTACAGTAACCTGTGATACTCATTCCACATGGAAATTTAATGCTTAATATAAACGGAGGGAAAAATCATGATCGAAATCAGAGGAGATAAAAAAGTTCTTATTACACCTATAAGCGCAGAAGACCTGGCTGATATCAAAATCGGCGATATTGTATGGCTGGACGGAGATCTGATGACCTGCCGTGACGTTGCTCACCGTCGTCTGGTTGAGTATGGAAGAGAGCTTCCGTATGATATCCGCAACAAAGCGATTTTCCATGCCGGCCCGATCGTTCGTAAGATCGAGGGTACAGAGGATGATTATGAAATGGTTTCTGTAGGGCCGACAACTTCCATGCGTATGGAGAAGTTCGAGTATGAGTTTACAAAACTGACTGGTGTCAGAGTGATCGTTGGTAAAGGTGGTATGGGCCCGAATACTGAGCGTGCTTGTAAAGAGTTCGGTGCTATCCACTGTGTTTTCCCGGCTGGATGTGCAGTTGTGGCTGCTACAGAGGTTGAGAAGATTGTTGAGCATCACTGGGATGAGCTTGGTATGCCTGAGACTTTATGGTGCAATAAGGTTAAGGAGTTTGGTCCGCTGATCGTGTCTATTGATGCTCAGGGCCGTAACCTGTTTGAGGAGAACAAGGTTGTATTTAATGAGCGTAAAGAGGCTGCCAAGCAGGCAATTTATCCTGAGGTTAAGTTCATTAAATAATATTGATATTGGAAAAATTTTTCGGGATATCTGAAATGACGAGGCTCTGCCATGAGAGCTTCGGGATTGACTGGTGATTGTGAGATTGAATTAACAGCGTGATATGAAAAAGAGAGATGTCCGGCGGATCATATAATGTGGTCTGCCGGATGTCTTTTTTTGTTGCTTTTTGTTGCTTTTTGTTGTTTCTTGGGGTTTTTGTGTTTTACAGGGGTGAGGTGGTGTGATAGAATATAAGCGTTGCAGCAGGCTGGTTATTAAGGTATTATCCGGTATGGATCCTGCGCAGTGAAGGTGGATCGCGGATATCTGCCTGACAATATTTTCAGAGAGGATAAGGTAGAAGGTTTATGGGGGAGTATTTGAAGAACATTAACTGGAAGCATGTTCTGATCATGTGTATCGGAAATGTTTTTGCAGGTATGGGGATTGGAATTTTCAAGCTGGCCGGTTTGGGTACGGATCCGTTTAGTGGGATGAATATGGCGGTTGCGGATATGATCGGTATGGCTTATGGTAATTTTCAGCTGATCGTGAATATTGTGCTGTTGATCATTGAGATTGCTTTTGGCAGGAGGTTTCTGGGGATTGGGACTGTTGTGAATGCGGTGTGCCTGGCTTATATTACTACGTTCTTTTATAATATTTATACGGGAGTGTTTGGACTGGAGCTTACAGCTTTGCCGATTCGACTGGTGGCACTGTGCGTTGGTGTTGTGATTTGTTGTCTGGGCTTGTCTATGTATCAGATGCCGGATGAGGGAGTTGCACCTTATGATAGCCTTTCCCTGATCATGACAGAGAGATGGCCGAAGATTCCTTATTTCTGGCACAGAATGTCCAATGATGTGCTCTGTGCGCTGATCTGCTATCTGACAGGTGGTGTGATTGGAATTGGTACGCTGGTGACGGCTTTTGGGCTGGGACCTGTGATTCATTTCTTTAACCGGCATTTTACCGGGAAGCTGCTTGCCTGGGTTGATGGTGAGTGAGTTTGTAGTTGTATGGTTTGAGCTGAACTGGCTGCGGGATGTGGCTGGTTCGGCTTTTTTTGGTGAAAAGGGACGCCCGTGAGGCGTGTGCTGCCTGCAGCCGGGGCTTCGTCGGGGGCTGGCTTCTAGGCTGCCGGGAATCTGCTAAAAGCGTTTTACAAAAGTCCGAACTCGCGTCTTGCAGTCGCTCAGACAGCGGACTTTTGTAAAACAACGCAGATTTCCGCCAGCCAAGAATCAGCTCCCCTCCTGCAGAGTCCGGCGACAGGCAGCACACGCCTCACGGGCTGGCTTTTCAGGGCGGTAGGGTAGTGTGGCTGCTCGGGAGTTGGATGAGCTATCAGTGCTACGCTGGATGCCTGGGATGACAGGTGGGTGGGATGTGATGAGATATAAGGAAACGATATGAAGAAGCAGACTTGTAATGTTCGTGGTTATGTAAAAAGTGTATATTGCTTTTTGACGGTATTACAGAGTTTCTATGCTGTGTTAAAATATAAACAATGTTAATATAATACAGTTACATTATTCATTTTATAACTATTTGTAAATGTGTTATGCTATCTTCTGATGAGAGATATATAATGAACACAGTCGTATGAAATGAGAGTGTTCATGAATAGCTGGCTGTCCGGGTTGCCGGGGCTTATGTGATGAAGGAGAGGATATTATTATGGAATTTAATCATGGCGTTTTGTTTTCAGATACATATCAGAAGAAGCTGAAGTCTCAGTTTTATTATGCAGATAAGGATCCACAGTATGGTGCGAGACTTTTTTTTGAGAACTCTGGTGGTTCGCTGAGACTTAAGAGGGCTGTTGAGGCTAAGGCTGCTATCGAGGAGTTCCCGGATTGTCCGGAGCGTGCCCGCGGCAGAGGTTTTGATCTGGCAGATTATGTTAAGAATGGTACTAAGGAGATCCTTGAGGTTATTTTTGGTGCAAAGAGTGGTGCGCTTATCACTGAGCTGACTGCTTCCCAGACTATGTTTCATGCAGTTGGTACGATTATGGAAGGTGTTGACTGGGGTAAAAATGCGGTTACTTCTGCTCTGGAGCATCCATCTGCCCACGATGCGGTTGAGTATTACTGCAAGAAGACCGGCAGGGAGTTCCGTGAGGTTCCGGCTAATAAGGTAACCGGTGGTCTTGATCCGGATGAGATCATGAAGTATGTGGATAAGGATACTGTTCTTCTCAGTATTATGGCTGCTTCCAATATTTCCGGTAATATCATGGATATCAAGGAAATCGCACGTCGTGCAAAAGAGATTAACCCGGATATTTATGTTGTCAGTGATGCAGTTCAGCATGCTCCTCATGCAGTGATCGATGTTGAGGACTGGGATGTGGATGTGTGCAACTTTGCACCATATAAGTTCTTTGGTGTTCGTGGCTGCGGTTATGCTTATGTTTCTGACCGTGTTGCTGTAATGCCACATATCAAACTGACATGCAAGGATGATAATGTATGGGCTCTTGGTACACCGGCTCCGGCGAACTTTGCGGCTATGATGGCGGTTATTGATTATGTTTGCAGTATCGGTAAGCATTTCCTGGGCGATTCTGCACAGAAATATAATAAGCGTGAACTTTTTGTTGAGGGTATGAATCACATTCATCTTCAGGAGAGAGCGCTTCTGTACCGTATGCTGGAAGGTACCGATAAGGTTCCGGGTCTTCGTCATATTCCGGGTGTTCAGGTTTATGTGGATATGGAGGATCTTACTTATAAGGATCTGATCGTTGCCATGGGTATTGAGGGTATTGAATTTGCAGAGTGTGCAAGAAGATATCTTGAGCATGGTGTTACGCTGTTCGAGCGTGTAAAGAGCAGTCCGTATTCCAAACGTATCGTTGAGACTCTTGGTCTTGAAGGTGCACTTCGTGTTTCTCCGCTGCACTGCCATGGAACAGACGATATCGATAAATTCCTGAAGATCACAAAGGATATCGCTGAAGGTAAATAATCCCTACGGCTACAATTAAATAAAAAATGAAAATGTCCTGCAATCAAGAATGTGCGCAAAAGAAAATCAGAAGCTGCCAGACTTGAGAGCAGGGCTTTTTTTTGTGGTATACTTAAGAAAAAAATGAAAGAGGTGTCGAAAATGGAAAAAATGAGCAGCATAATAAGGCGGGAATTCAAAAAAGGCGATGATATCCGCGATGCAGGTCTGACAGCTCCGGATGATGTGATCCGATATAAAGATATTGCTTATGGAAAAGATTCAGCCATGCAGGTGCTGGATGTATATCGTCCGAAGGATACAGAGGGAAATCTGCCGGTGATCGTCAGCGTACATGGTGGTGGCTGGGTATATGGTGATAAAGAGCTGTATCAGTATTATTGTATGAGTATTGCGCAGAGAGGTTTTGCAGTGGTTAATTTCACTTACCGGCTGGCACCGGAGTATCAGTTTCCGGCACCTATGGAAGATACGAACAGTGTTTTTGCATGGATTCTTGATAATAAAGATAAATATGGCATGGACGTGGCGAATCTTTTTGCAGTGGGCGATTCTGCCGGTGGACAGATTCTTTCACTGTATGCAGATATCTGTACGAATGCAGAGTATGCAAAAGAATATAATTTCCAGGTACCGGAAGGACTGAAGATAAAGGCTGTGGCATTAAACTGCGGTCAGTATAACATGGAAGACACAAGTGATATGACCAGGCAGCTTATGGATGAATATCTTCCGGGAAAGGGAACTCCGGAAGAATTAAAAAGGATATCTTCTGATCTGTACATAACAGATCAATTCCCGCCTGCATATGTTATGACTGCAGAAGGTGATTTCTTACGCAAACAGGCACCATATATGTATGGGAAACTGAAAGAGAAAAATGTATTCTGTGAGCTTCATGAATACAGCAGTCCGAAGGAGAAGCTGATGCATGTTTTCCATCTCAATATGAGATCTGAGGATGCAAAGAGATGCAATGATGATGAGTGTGAGTTTTTCAGGAAATTTATTGGGAGGTGACAGGAAATGAAAAAAATTCTTATCGTAGTAGATATGCAGAATGATTTTATCGACGGTGCCCTCGGCACAAAGGAAGCGGTTGCGATTGTACCGAAGGTAGAAGAGAAGATCCGCAATTTTGACGGAGAGGTATTTTTCACAAGGGATACTCATGAGACATATTATCTGGAAACACAGGAGGGGAAAAACCTTCCGGTTAAGCATTGTATCCGTGATACAGAAGGCTGGCAGATCCGAAAAGAGTTGGATGCACTGAGAAAAACAGAGCCGATCGACAAAGAGACTTTCGGCTCAACAGATCTGGTGGGCGAACTGGTTACACTTAATGAAGACCAGGGAATCGGAAGCATTACTCTTGTGGGACTTTGCACAGACATCTGTGTGATCTCCAATGCTCTTCTGATCAAGGCATCCCTTCCGGAAGTGCCGATCTGTGTTGATGCCACATGCTGCGCTGGCGTAACACCGGAGAGTCATGAGAATGCACTGAAAGCCATGGAGGCGTGCCAGATCAGGATTATCAGATAAAAATATATCTGACGAAAATTAAATATTTTTTTCAATAAATAAAACTATCCTGAACAAATTGCAAAGTTGAGAAGCTTTGTACCTGACAGGATAGTTTTATTTGCGTTAAGAGGCTGCGAAAAACATATTACTTGCAAATGATGATTATACTGCTATTGCCGCAAAAATCCTTGAAGGCTGTGGCGGAAAAGAGAACATCACAAGCATTGATAACTGCATCACAAGACTGAGACTTGAGGTTAAGGATATTACAGCTGTAAATGATAAGGTGATCAAATCTGCAGGTGTTGCAGGCGTGATCAAACCTGGAAAAACTTCTGTACAGGTTATCATCGGAACCAAGGTTCAGTTTGTTGCAGATGCATTTTCTGAGCTTTGTAAATAATGGCTTTTTTGGAGTCAGGTATTTGCTAAAATAATTATGGGGTAGCAGCAGAATTGTGAAAACGGTTCTGCTGCTGTTTTTTGTATACCTTATATTGACCGATACTTTCAAAAAGCGTACAATGTTACTTCGATAAAAAGCAATAGGTCAGTGCATTTACGATTGCAATATTTCTACAGGAGGAATGAAGTTAATGAAATCCTGCGTATTTCACAAAAAATATCTTTTAGCCGGTATATATATTATTTTTGTTCTGTTTACCTGCTGTAATTCCCGATTTTATCATACACCGCTGGCAAAAATATGTTCTGTAACAGAAAAACAGACTCTGAGCAGAGAAGGAACCAGAGGCTCAAAAGAATATTACTATACTCAGAAGATTACAGCACGGATATTAAACGGTTCGCATAAAGGGGAAAAAATAACGGTCTCTAATGAATATACATCTTCTCAGATTCAAACTAAGAAATATCATAAAGGAGACACCGTTCTTTTAAGCGGTTCAAAGGAAAGCCCCGGAAAAACGATACGCTCTGTAAAAAGGGATGGGTATCTGGCCTTATTGGCAGGAGGATTATTTTTTCTTCTGATCTGCATTACAGGAAAGCAGGGATTTTACACGATAATATCACTGATACTGAATACGGTCATATTTGCGTATGGATTTCAGGCTTTTACAGAGGGGAAAAATATTTTAAATATCTGTAATGTCATCGCGGTTCTTTTTTCACTGACTACATTGATCTGCTTAAATGGAATTCACAGAAAAACATTTTCCTCAGTTCTTTCGACACTGTGTGTTCTGTTTCTGATCATGGCATTGTTTGAATTTTCTATTTATATGTACGGAGATCTGGATTATTCCAATCTGGAATACCTTGGAAGTATAGGCAATTCTGCGGATATATTCTGGGCAGATATTATGCTGACAGGACTTGGTGCAATTATGGATGTGACGGTGACGATCAGCGCAGCAGTAGGAGAAATCGTGCGGAAAAATCCATCGGTTTCTCTGAGAAGACTGATACATTCCGGTCGTGAAATCGGATATGATATTATGGGAACCATGATAAATGTACTGTTGTTTGTTCTGGCAAGTGGCATGATTCCCATGTTCATACTTAAGATGAATAATGATGTAAGCTTTATAACGATCGTGAGATATCACATTCCATATGATATCTGTCGTTTTCTGATAGAAAGTATTGGAATTGTACTGGCAATACCGGTATCTGTTTTTATTGCTTCAGCGATTATGAAAATACCATCACGGAAAAGGAGTGTCAGAGAATGATCATTTTTCTTGCATTGATTTTAATTTTTCTGGTGATCTTGATTGGCGGAGAGCGTGGAGCCATGTCAATTATGACACTGGCAGGAAATATTGTAATTTTGTTTTTTTCAATTATACTGATGTCTGCCGGATTCCCTGTACTGCTCCTGATATTGGTGGCAGGCGCAGGTATCTGCTATAATTCTCTGTTTTATCAAAATGGAAATAATCCAAAGACGCGGGCGGCTTTTCTGGCTACACTGCTGGTAATGTTATTTTTGTTTATTCCAATTTATATTATCACATGGAGATCAGGAAGTTACGGGTTAAATGAGCTGCAGATTTCGGAAGACGATTTTATGTATTATTACAGTACGGATCTTCATATTAACATGCTTCATGTAGGAATATTTGTAACTGTTTTCAGTACTCTTGGGGCTGTTATCGATACAGCATTATCTGTAACATCTTCTGTATATGAAGTCTGGACTCATAAAAACGGTCTGACAGCGAAAGAACTTACAGCTTCCGGCTATCAGGTTGGAAAAGAGATTATCGGAACAACGGTAAATACGTTGCTGTTTGCCTATCTTGGAGGAACTATTTTATTATTTTCATACATTCAGACACAGCAATATACCATGGAGATCATTCTTAATTCCCAGTTCCTATTCCAGGATGTTGCAGTCATGCTATCTGGTGCGGTAGCCTGCCTTATTACCGTCCCGGTATCGATCGGATGTATTATTCGACAGATTCACCGTACTGATTCGGAAGAAAAATCTGAAGTTATATAATAGCGTTAAAAAACAGTCAGACCTGTGGAGAAGAATGTGAAGGGAAAATGTGAAGAGGTTGAATGAAAAAGTAACTGCCACCATGTACGGGAAATGTGAAATTAGCGCTCACCTCTTGACAATGGAAGTCGATTTTTGTCCTGTCTTGTGTATCCTAGAAGTGCCTGCTTTACAGGCTTTCCAGGGCATAGGTCATTTTGTCTGGTATTGTAAAGCAGTGCCAGATTTGTCGTAAATGTCGTAAATTTGTGGTCAAAATTCCGAATCTCACTTATAAATCCGGTGAGCAGATGGAGCAACTTGGCAAATATGGTTTCTTACGCAGAGATTATCTGAAGAACCATCGAAATTCAACCTATCAGGTGATGCTTTTACAGGATACAATTGGAAAGCACCTTCTGGAAGTAGACAAGGCAGCCAGAGAACGGGAAGAAGTGATCCTGAAACATAAAACGATTTCCAGAAGATTTTTGTTTTCAGATTACAACAGAAGAAGCAGAATCTTTGAAGTGCCAATCTGGCACCTCAAAAATACAAGAGTCAGGAAAAAAGGATGGACGAGGTGGCAGACGTACGCTACCGTATGTATTTACAGAGCAGAGAATATCAATGCTAGCCAGTGTATTACATAGTGAGGTGGCAATCAATGTAAGCATAGGTATTATGCGGGCATTCGTAGAAATGAGACGGTTTATAGCCAACAATGCACTTTTGTTTGAAAGGATTAGTAACGTTGAGTTAAAACAACTTGAATATCAGAAAAAGACAGATGAAAAGCTGGAGCAAATTTTTGAGTACATATCAGATCATGAGGAGTCTAATCAAAAGATATTTTTTGATGGTCAGATATATGATGCGTTCAGTTTACTAATAGAACTGATTCAGAAGGCAGAAACGGAAATTGTTCTGGTAGATGGATATGTGGATGTAGGAACATTAAATATTTTGTCAAAGAAGAAAGAAAATGTGGCGGTGACAGTTTATACACTGCAACGGACAAAATTATCTCAAACAGATATAGATAACTTTAATGCACAGTATCCTAAACTGGATGTGAAGTACACAAGAGCATTTCATGATCGTT
>ULWO01050353.1_pt1 | contig 56006 bp, 26 predicted proteins | sample 1960421 | NCBI WGS metagenome assembly ULWO01 (sample SAMEA4835814, study PRJEB28245) | human gut metagenome | biome: gut microbiome; material: fecal sample | place: Denmark | collected 2008 | reverse complement strand
CCTTGGCAAGGGAATGTGGCAGTACCCCGTGCGCAGCACCGGCTGCTACGCCTGCCCGATTCGTTGCTACTCGGTTATCCGTGACGATCACACGGCGCAGAAGTACGGCATTCAGAAGATCACCGAACAGACCTGCATGCCGCTCTACGGCCGCTGGTGGTTCCCGAAGCTTGTGTCGGATCTGAAGAGCGACGTTGCTCGCGAAGCCAATCTCGTGGGTGTCCAGACGATTGACGACATGGGCATCTGGTGCAACTACGGTCAGCTGCACCGCGACTTCCGCGTGATGTACCAGAAGGGGCTTTGGCAGAAGGTACTCCCGAAGGAAGAGTACGAAAGCATCGATTGGAACAAGATCGAAAATCCGGATCCGTCGATTTTCAAGGACATTTTGCCGCGCATCGCTTACCGCAAGGGAGAGTTCGGCCGCTGGCTCGGTGAAACGACGCCGGTGTGGCTCAAGCATTTCGGCATGACCGAAGAGGAATGGCAGAAAGAAGGCAAGGCGCTTTACTGGGCTGTCGGCCACACCAAGCACCATTCCAACGAAAACGACGGTCAGATCGGTGTGGTGTTGAACTGCATGTACAACCGTGACCCGATGTGCCACGCTCACATCAACTTCTCGACCTCCGGTCTGCCGCTTGAGCTGCAAAAGAAGATTGCCGCCAAGTTCTGGGGTGACGAAAGCGCCGTTGACGGTATCAAGGACTACCGCCCGACATCGCGCGCCAAGATGGTTCGCCTGCGTTGGTGCATTGCTCGCAAGGAATTGCACGACATGCTCGGCATCTGCTCTTGGACGGCACCGTGGGAACTTTCTCCGTTGCGCGAAAAGGGTTACATCGGCGACATCGAGATGGAAAGCAAGGTCTTCAGTGCCGTCACCGGCATCCAGATGACGCAGGATGAGCTCGATAAGGCCGGTCTGCGCGCCTTCATCATGCAGCGTCTCTACACGATGCGTCAGTTGAAGAACCGCGACATGCGCCATGTCCACGACCGTTATCCGGAATGGATTTTCCACGACGCCAAGGGCCGCAAGCCCTTTACGAAGGGCACCATCGTGATGGATCGCGCCGACATTGAAAAGAGCTTCGACCTCTTCTTCGATGTGATGGATTTCGACCAGAAGACCGGTGCTCCGACGGAACGCTGCATCAAGTCCTACGGTCTTGATTGGATGCTTCCGGCTCTCAAGAAGGAAGGTCTGTACTGATCAACCGAGATATCGAAAAGAATCTTCTGACAAATGAAAGACAACAACACCACTACGGTTGAGAAAAAGGCCGAACCGATCCTGCAAATGCAGGCCGACATGCTGACGTTGATCGACATCGTCACGCAATCTTCCCGACGTGTCGAGCTGATTGATCGCGATGCGCTCTACGAGGCGTTCTGCGAGAAGGCAGCCAAGGCTGCTGTGCCGACCGCTCAGGAGCTTGTCGACGAGACGCAGGCTAAGTTTGACAAAGTGCTGCACAACCCCGAAAACGTGCATCCCATGCATTTCCGCTCGAAAAAGGAAATGAAGGCCGATGCCGACAAGGTGCCGACAATGACGGCGCAGCGAGAAGCTTTCTCGCGTCGCGAACTCATTGCCACTTTGTTGTCCGGGCGCGTGACCGAAGCGCTTGCCGCTGCCGAAGCTCAGGAAAAAGCCAAGGCCGAGGTAAAGGGTGAGGAGCGTGAGATCACGCCCGAATACTTCGACAAGGTTTTGAGTGAGGTGCTTGCCGGCGACTACGGTATCGGACGTTTTGAAAGCTGGGACAACAAGGAGTTTTTCCATTTCCGTCCGCTTCTGTCGGGTTCGTACGCCCGCATGCTTTCAACTAAGAACAACCCGATCGAGGCCGTGGTGGACATGGTGCGTGAAACCTCACGCATCTATCCGGCGCTCACGCCGATTGACGTCTTTCAGGCTCCGCCCTTCGACATGAAGCCCGAAGACCTGCAGCAGATTCTGAAACAGATTTCGGAAGATCCCGAGAAAAAGGACATTCGATTCACAACCAACAGCGTCGATGCGGTGTTCCTTTATTCGAACCGCTACATCGATGACGGCTACGCCGACGCCCTTGCCGACGTCGCGCTTGAAGCGGCGATGAACCCCTAAATCGATGCGATCTCTCGTAAGAAAAAAGAGATCGGTTGTGAATACCGCTATTGAAAGGAAACAGGAATGACAACGTTCAAAAAACTGCTCCGTCCGATCAGCGCCCTAAGCGTGCTGGCTTTGGGCTCGGCATTGAGTTTTACCGTTGCAGCCGCGACGCCCGCTCCTGAATTTGACATTCAGGGCAAGCCTGATTTCGTGAAGTCTTTGGGCGAAGCCGCCAACACGAAGATCGAACGCAGCACGGAAGAAACGAAGCGTTTGATCGCGGACGTCTACAACGACAAGCTCGAGCAGCACGCCATGAGCAAGCACTTCGAAAAGGGCCTGACCTGCGTGACCTGCCACGATCAGCAGCGTCAGGGCGGCCCCGATTGGATGGCCAAGGTCACCAATCCGCCCATGAAGAAGACCTGCCAGGACTGCCACACGGTGCAGGCCGATGTGCAGAGCCACACGCGCTCGCACAAGGACGTCGACTGCATCGGCTGCCATATGCCCAATATTCCGGTTGTGAGCAAGTTTGAGGAAGCGCTCAAGGGAACGGATCGCTTTGCCGCTGTTCGCCGCGCGCACCTCTACAAGATCAACACGGATGCTCAGGCTTCCATGGTGACCAAGGATCCTGAAAAGGGTTGGGTGTACAGCCGCGATAAGGAAGATCACGGTTTTGTGGATCTGCAGTGGAGCTGCGGTCGTCCCGCACCGGCCGACTGGACGGTGTGCGAAGGACGCGGCTGCCACAGCCCTGCGACTTCCGAACTCGACAAGGGCCTGATCTACAAGTCGCAGCAGGAAATTGCCTACGAAGTGCAGAAAGTGCAGCGTCCCGTGAAGGAAAGCTACGACCGCATCGTCAAGGGTGTGGATCGCATCACGAAGCTTTTGGAAATCACGAAGATGACGCCGGCTGATCAGACGGAAACGCGTTTGCTTCTTGACAAGGCCGCCGAAATTGCCGACCTGATCAAGAATGACGGCAGCTGGGGCGCTCATGCTTCGCACTACATCAAGGATCGTTTGGCAGCGGCAGAAAGCTATCTTGCCAAGGCACAGGTTCTGATCGACAACGGCGGCTACCGCCACGCGACCAAGTAACTCGAAGGGGACTTGGATAACGCAGGACGCACGTCATCGGTCTGTACGTAGCGAACTTTGGCGTGCGTTCGAAGATCAGGAGAAAAACTGTGACTAAACCGACAATTAACCGCAGACAACTGCTCGGGACGGCAGCGCTGGGTATTGCGGCCGCGCCTTTGGCAGGCTGCACCGGCGTTTCCCGACAGGACAGTCAGCCGCACTACGTGATGGTCTTTGACCAGAACAAGTGCGTGGGCTGCGGCGAATGCAAGATTGCCTGCAATGAGACCAACAAGCTTCCGAAAGGACGGTCTCGCCTTTTGATGCAGCTCAACGGCGTCAAGCCTGATGGCAGTAACAAAAAGGATCGCCACTACACGCGCGTTTCGTGCCAGCAGTGCGAGGAAGCGCCCTGCATCCGCGTCTGCCCGACGGGGGCCGCGCATCGCGACAAGGAAACGGGGATTGTGACGGTGGATGCGGATCTCTGCATCGGCTGCAAGTACTGCATCGTGGCTTGTCCCTACAACGTGCGCTACATCCGTGAGGATACCGGCGCGGCAGATCACTGCAACTTCTGCCTGGATACGCGCCTGCAAAAGGGCGAGGATCCGGCCTGCGTTTCGGCCTGCCGTTTCGATGCATTGGTGTTTGGCGACGTGAACGATCCCAACGCATTTGTCACCAAGCTTCTTGACTTCAAGGACTCGGTGCGCGTGCGTCCGCAGTTGGGCACCAAACCCAGCCTGCGCTACATCCCGTTGAAGAAGGAGTCGTAAATGGAACAAGTCATTGATTTCACGATCGGCTTTTCTGAAAACGTGGCGTGGCCCTGGCCGATTGCCGTGTACCTCTTTCTGGCCGGCATTTCGGGCGGTGCTTTTGCCGCGGCGGCTCTGGTGCGCATTTTCAGAAAGCAGACGCAGATCACGCCGCTTTTTCAGGCGGCAAGCTTCATTGCGCTCGTGACGATTCTGTTGGGTATGATCTGCCTGGTGTTTGACCTCACCAAACCGTTGGATTTCTGGAAGATTCTTATCTTCTACAACCCGACTTCGGTGATGAGCGTCGGCGTGATGGCCCTTTTGGTGTTCATCCCGACGATGTTCCTGGTGACACTCGTGAGTTTCTACGAGTTTGAACCGGTCAAGCGTCTTGTGGACGGCATCCCATGCGGTGCCGCTCTGTTGAGCGTGCTGCGCAAAATCCTGCCGGTACTCACCTGGATCGGTCTGGTGTTTGCGCTGACCGTTTGCGCTTACACGGGCTTTCTGATCAGTGCCCTGGTGCGTTTCCCGCTCATCAACACGGCTGTTCTTCCGGCGCTTTTTGTGGCTTCGGGACTGTCCGCGGGCATTGCCTGCAATCAGCTCGGTGCCGTGCTGCTGGGTGAGTCGCACGAAAGCCACGACGTGCATGTTTTGCATGTGGCCGAATGGCCGGTGATGGTTGCTGAAGCGCTTTGCATCTTTATGATCGCTTTTGCGCTGATGACGGGTGTCGAATCGGCTCAGATGGCGGCCAAGGCTTTCGTCGACGGCTTCTGGGCCACAGAGTTCTGGGTTGGCGTTGTCGGCGTGGGCTTTATTTGCCCCGTGCTGATTGCCTTTTTCAAGAAGTCGTTTGCCACGGTGGTGCTTTCGGCAATTTGCAGTGTCGTCGGCATGATGTGCTTGCGCTTCTTCATCCTTTACGCAGGGCAATTAAACGCGATTGGTGCTTAAACCTTTCGTTTTGCCTTAGACCGAGGAAGGAAAATTCTGCTGCAAAGTGGGATTCTCCTTGCCTCGGTTTTTTGTCGTCTCAAAGAGCCGGCACATGTTGCAAGGCCGTCAAGTCAATCGTGGGCAGCGCCGTGATGACAGATACGGCGGCTAGAGATTCGGAAAAGATGACGCGAGCTTTGGGATCGGCCACAAAGTTTATTTCCACCACGGTTTCGTGGTGTTCATGCGCAAAGTGACGAATCAACGTTGTTTTCCCGATCTGACGTGCGCCTGTGACGCAAAGCGCACTGCGTCTTGGCGATTCTTTCCAAGAGAGCATTTTTTGCAGAGCCTTGCTCTTAAAAAAGGTCGTTAGCGTTGCTGTCATCTGAATGCTTTTTCAGCTTTTGATCCAACCAAAGTGCGACGTTTTTCAGTGATCACGTAGCTAAGTTTGCGACGTTTTTCGTTCTCGGCACGTGAATCCATCCTGGCGTCTGCAATGGGCGCAGCTTCTGCTTGCCATTTAGCCGATCGGATCTGTTGGGAACCGATAGGATCCCATGTGTGTGAAATCGCCGTCGCCGGCACGTTTTTGCAACAAAGGACCGATAGCCTGCAGCAATTTTTCGGCGCAAGCGAGCGGAGAATTGGTTTGAGCGGCTCTTTTACACTTCTCCTGCCAGGAGGCAGACATTCTTTCGTCGTAGAGTTTGTAGAGCGCATCGGCCCAGGGGCGGCAACTTTCTTCGCTGGGCAAAGCCAGCCAGTTGTTTCGATCGCCAGCACATTCCTTTGGGGCGTCAAGAATGATGCCGCCGCCGGCGACAGCCTCAGGAAGACCGCCGCTGGAAGAGGCCAGAACGGGAATTCCGTTCATAACGGCCTCGGTGGCCACGCGCCCCCAACTTTCGTACCAAAGCGAGGGCGCAAGCAACACGCCAGTGAGTTTGTAGATGTCTTTGACTTCGTACGTCGCCGGTCGAATCGTGATATTGCGGAAAGTCTGACGTCCAAAAGCGGAACCGGGTTTGCCTCCCGGTTTTTTGAGAAGCTTCAGCGCTTCGGCCAGCTTTTGACGTGTTTCGACAATGAGGAAAGGAATATCCGGTCGCTCTTTGTTGGCCATCAAAATGAGTCGTGCGGCAACGGCAACGCCTTTGGCAAAGCAGGGATTAATGAGTGTGATGGCTTGAGGGGAACGGTTTTGAGCGATGACCAGTTTCGGGTTGATGAAGTTTCCCATCGGGTGAACGGTGAGACCTTCTTTTTCTTTATAGAAGCGAGATGTTGCTTCTGAATCACACAGAAGAATATCGTGCAAGGGAAAACGATAATTTTGATGGTTTCCATTGCAAATGATGTAAGCCGTGGGAATACCGAATAGTCTGGCTTCTATCCACATGGATCGACATAAAGCATCGCATCCGAAACCTATAACGATGTCGGGTTTAAAGGCTCGCAAAAGCTTTGAGTAATGAAACAGAAACTTGCCGGCTTCTTGGGAAGTGATGTCATTCCAATTGGTGCTCTTAAAGCCAGTGAAGAAGTAATGACGAATAGGATTGTTGGGGTTAGCGGATGAATCCACATTGACGAGAATTTCACCCTTTGATTTGTCGGAGACCTGCTCTTTGAAGTTGGGAATGCGTGCTTGTCCCGAGGGATTGTCAAAAATGCCCCCTCCGATGCTGGCGGTTTGGAAGTTCAATTTCGAAAGAGTTTGCAACATCGTGTAGCATTGCATTGTGGCCCCGTTGGAAACATCGAAGAGTGTTTGGGGACAAGCGAAAAGTATACGGAAGGCGCGCATAGGTATCGACGTAACGTTGTGAGAGGGTGCATGAAGTACAGCGAAATCGGGGGTTAGGAAACGCCTGAAGTGCTGTTTTCACTTTCGTTTCTGGTTCGAGTAATAAGTTTTTTTAGAGTTTGAATTCGGCAGCTGTCTTTGGATTGAAAGATCACATGACTAGCCTAGCTGAGGTTTGAATTTTATGCTTTAGGCAGAGCTGATCGGAGGGGTTGGTTCTGGTGTACCAGGTTCTGGTATTCGGGAGGCTTCCTTTAATAGCCTCTGTGGGTGCGGATTTCATCAGTGCTCTGAGATGGGCATGGGGTGTTGCGCACCTTTTTTGCCTAATTCCAAGCCTTTGCATTTGTCACAAGCAGCCCGAATTTTTCCCCAGAGAATCAATATTTCGAAGCGATCAGACGACAAGAATGGATCTTGATCGCCGCGAACGAATCTCCGCATGTGGAGTAAAGCTATGAATGCGATTTATAAGGTCATTTGGAACGATGCAATCCGTCAGTATCAGGTCGTCAACGAATTGTGCCGCAGCCGCAGAAAGGCTTGCTCTGTAAAGGCGGTGCATACGGATGGTTTCGGTCGATCTCTCAAGCGGAGCGTTTTGGCTACCGCTGCAGCCGTCGCAATGATGGCTGGCGGAGCGGCATATGCTGCCGACATTACCCTTGGCGGGTTGGAGATCAATGTAGGCTCCAAGAATACATCGAACGTTACGAATTTCGATCAAGACCAGTTGCCTCAGAACGGCGATACGATCGTCATCGATATCGACAACACGAATTTTGCCGGGCTCTCCGACAGTATTTTCAATCAGGACGAAAATCAGGGTTACTTCACCATTTTCACTTACGATGGTGATACGGATCCGCAGAATCTCAGCCTTGCTTTCAAACAAAACGGTGTTACCTCTCAAGATGGTTTCCAGGTCAACAATGCCGGATTGGCAACTTTTAGCTATTCCGGAGAGTTGAGGCTAGTTACAGGAGGCGAAGGTCTCGCTCGATTCGTTCTAACGAACATCGACTTGCTGTCGACCGCCAAGAACGGCCAGTACATTAATGTTTCCGCGAAGGATGAAGGCGCAACGACGCCCGACCTAAAAGCATCCCTTACCGGTTCCGGCAACGTCACGTTCGGTTTTTCTGAACCTGGGAGTCATGGGTATTTGACGCTAGCTGGAGAAGATAAGAACGCATACTCCGGACGAACGTTTGTCGGGTTCACTTCTGACGGCAATAAATCTGCTTCGCCTACGACGCTCTATTTTGGCAAGACCGAGGCATTTGGCGATACGCTCAACCTTGACGTTGAATCCGATTCCGAGGTCTTTATTAGCGGCGAAAGCAAGACGGAAGACTACTTTCAGCGAGTGCACGGTCTGCAGGGTGAAGGTCTGATCGACCTCGGTACCCGCGCCAGTCTGGAACTCGCGCAAAGCGGCAAAACGACCGGCAATTACGATGATGCCGAAGGTGTCATTCGTATCGATAACAAGTTCACTGGCTCGGGCAACACGACTGATCCCGCTTCAGGGGCGTGGTTTGACATCAAGCTGAGCGAAAGCGTTGCAGGAGACATTGTCCGGTTCTCAAACGATGCGTCGGATTACAACGGCGTCATTGCGCTCACCGATGCGACGATCGAAGGCTACGATGCAACTCGGAAGCTCGATCTCAACGGCGGAACCTATTCGCCCAACAAAATCCTGACGACCTCGACGCTTCGTCTGGAGAGCGGCGGGCAGCTTTTGATCGACGGTACGTCGGTAGACAGCCTCTACAACCTCGTTCTGAACAACAATCAGGGTTGGACTGACGGCGGCAACAATCGAAACGCACTCTCCTTCAAGAACGTTCAGCTCGGCGAAGCGGCGCTTAATGTCACGGGCAAGCTGACGCTTGAAAGCGACGGTACCGTCAGTATCGACAACCTCACTGACGGCGGACTTGAAGGCGCAGTTTCCGGCAAGAGTTTCTTTGATGCGGATAACGGCCTTGAAAATGCCTTGATCGTTGTTAGCGGCGGCATTGTCACGAACGGCCACGAACTTGCTTTGGACGGCAAGATCAAAGGCGAATCCGGTACCGATGTCATGCAGGGCAACGATCATGTTGCCGATGCGCATTGGAAATTCGACGACAAGCTTGTATTTGAGGACGGCGCAACCAGCGATTCGTTCAACATCCGGTACACCTTGACGCAGATCGATATCCTCGACGGCAAGACGTTTACGCTTTCCACCGAGGAGAATTCGGCAACCAGCGGACAGGATTTTTCGGCGCTCATTTCCGGCAGCGGTGATCTGAAGGTCGATGCGAGCGGCTATACGGTCAACATCGGCCATTCGGGCGGCAATACCTTTACGGGGGACACCGAGGTCACGGACGGCACGAATGTCATCCTGACCGAAAACTCCGGTTTCGGTACGGGTTCTGGGACGCTTACCATTGCCGGCAGCGGCAGCGTTACCCTGGGCACCGGCGTCAAGCATCCGGGAGCGGCCTCTCCGGGACGGGCTCGCTCGTGCTCGGTTCTGGTGCCGAATATGCGCTCACGCAGAATTCGGACGCCAACATCACCAATAAGATCGATGGCAGCGGCACGCTTAAGGTCGATCTCGGCAGCAGCGGCCATAAACTGACGTTCGGGTCGAAGAACTCCTTCTCGGGCTGGCTCGACCTGACGAACGGTTCTCTCAATCTCAGCAAGAATGCCGACGCGCTCAGCACGAGCAATATTATCCTCGGCGATAACACCAACTTTACGTTCGGCAGCGGCAGCAAGGTTGAGAGCCTCACCGTTACGGGCAATGCCGATCTGAATGCCGATACGCTCATTATCGGCGGTGATGCCGTACTGACCGTCAACGGCGCGCTCAGCTTTGACAGCGGCCGCTCGTTCGACGTCAGCAATGTCGTTGTCGCCGACAACATCAATCTCATCGATTTTGACGGCGGCCTCGTTGACAACAAATTCATCACCGCGGGTTCGGTCACGAACGCTGCGGGCGACAGTTTTGGCATCAATGTTGCCGACAAGGATGCCAATACGTCCGGTCAGCAGGTTGTTCGCAACTACACGCAAGGCGGTACCGATCCTGTCGCCGAGACGACCTGGACGATCGGTTCAGACATAGACGCTACCGGTACGACGGCACTCAATGCTCAGGTTCAGCTCACGAAGATCGACGTCCTGGACGGCAAGTCGCTTTCGATTGCTGGAGATGCTTCGGCACAGAAGGAACTCGTTGCGCAACTCTCCAGCAAATCCGCTGCGGGCAGCATTGTCTTTACGGGCGGCAGTATTCTGGTCTCGAACAGCAGTAATGACTACCAAGTCGCCACGCGAATCGAGAACGGCACGACCGTTACGCTTGGTGCGAGCGACTCGCTTGGCAAGACGTCCGAACTCGCCAACTATGGTTCGCTCGTCATCGGGCAAGGCATTGCTCAGACCGTAACCGGCTGGGATCAGGTTGCGAGCGGCTCGATCGCACTTGACGGATCTTTGAAGCTCGACCAAACCGGCGGACAGACCATTGCCAACAGCTTTACGGGTAACGGTACCTTTAGCGTTGACCTTGGCGGTTCCGGCAACGCGCTTGTCTTTTCCAATGCCGGCGCTCTTACCGACTTTACCGGTACGCTTTCGCTCAGCAACCTTCTTTTTGACGTAGCCAGTTCGGATAATTACAGCACGATGCTTGGGTCGACCGACATTGCGCTCAATGGCGGCGCGATTTTCAATGCGGATGCGAGCGGGTCGATCCACACGAGCGACTTCACATTCAACGGCGGTACGCTCAAAGTCGGCGATATTGAAGCCGGTAACAATACGGGCGCCAAGGTTTCGGTGTCGGGCGACATCGTGATCTCGAGCAACAGCACGATCGAAGTCGAAGGCGTGAAGCTCGAAGGTACGTCGAATATTCTTGCGGCTGACGACGGCATCAAGCAGACCATTGCCGAATTCACCGGTAGTGTTTCGGGCAGCCTTGACGATCTCCTCGTGACCGGCGTTGGTACGAGCGAAATCCGTAATGCCAGTACCGATGAAAATCCGGCAGCTTACGGCGTTTGGAGTGCGGGCGATATTGCCGAAGGCAACAAGACGCTTGACGTCGAGCTGACGCTTCAAGAGATTCAGCTCGCCGATGCGACGAACGGTCTGAAGCTCAATGCGTCCGGGCTTTCGACTAACACCACTCTTTCTGCGACAATCACCGATTACAACAATACGGCCGGCAAAATTGTCTTTGAGGGCGGCAATATCACGATCGGTGGCAGCAACACCTACACCGGCGAGACCGAAGTGACGGGCGGTACCGTGACGCTTGCCAAGAACTCGGGTTTCGGCACCACGTCGAAGCTTTCGATTGCCTCGGGCGCTACGGTGAATCTCGGCGGCAATAATCAGAGGGTCGGAGCGCTCGAAATCGGCAGTAAAGAGGATGAAGCGTCGAATGCGCTTAGCGGGTCCGGTACGCTTACGCTCGGAACGGGGCAGACCGGCGCTTCTCAGATTTGGGGGAGCAACAGCTTTACCGGTACGATTCAGCTCGCCGCGAACCATAATCTTGCGATCAACAGTATTGCCGGTATTGGTGGCACCGCGACGGTTGGCTTCGGAGACAATTCCGTCCTGACCATTGACGGCGCTACCGGCGGAACGTTCTCGACACACCTCTCGGGTGCCGGAACGGTTGCTGTTGCCAATTCGACGTTTGACGTTTCGGGCAACAATACGGCTTTCACCGGCACTTGGCAGCTCGGCAGCTCGGGCAATGTCAGTGTTTCCGGCACGTCGACTGGCATCGACAATGCGCTCGGGTCCGAAGCGACGCTCAGCTTCAGCAGCGGCAGTTTGTCGCTTGAGCTTGCAGCCGGCGAATCTGCGCTGACGATTGACGAAGTTCTTTCGGGAGCCGGATCGCTTGTCGTTAAGGGCACGCAGGGCACGACCGGCCAGACGTTCGGCCTCTCGTCGAGCGGCTCCGATTTTGCCGGCACGCTTTCGCTTGACGGCATCGGCATGACGGTGGGCGGCGCTGCGGACTCGATCGGTGCCCATAACGCGCAGGCGTTTGCCGACGCGGATTTGAATCTTTCGAACAACGCGCTCCTGACGGTAGCGAGCGGTACAACCGTAAATGTTTTTGACACGGTTACGGTTGGTGACAGCGCTCGCATTGCTCTAGGCAGTCTGGGCTTCTCGGCTACCAACGGTTCGGGGTCGGCTGCTGCTGGCACGACGCAGCTTTGGATTGACAAACTCGTCAGCAATGAGGGCTCGTCTGGGACGATCATTCTTCAGGGTCCCGGCGCAGACGGCGACATGTTGGGTGACGTGAAGCAGGACTCCCTGATCAGTGGCGGCATCAATGTGTTCCAGACACTCATCGCAACGAACAATCAGATCGATGACGAAGTCCTCAAACGCTTTAAGCTGTACGGTTTGGATGATGTCCAGCTTACGCAGAATATCGAGGCGTCCGACGGGCAAGTTGCAACGGGCTATTACGACTACGAGCTCGCGCTTGGTGACAACGGAACGGATCTTGGTGTCGACTACGATCTTAAGCGGGTCGACATTCACTCCGGTCGGACCTTGACGCTTTCGGAATCGGGCGATTTCGACGTACTGCTGACTTCTACGAGCGGGGCAGGCAATCTGACGATTGCATCGGGCGGCAACATCAAGCTCGGCAACAGCGGCAACACCTATTTCGGTAATACGACCGTTGACGCGGGTGGTGCGCTCAGCGCTGCAGCCGGTGCTATCAGCCACTCCGACGTTTTGACCGTTTCCGGTGCCTTTACCAACCTCGGTGCTAACACGGTCAAGCAACTTTCGGTCGGTGCATCGGGTTCCTTGACACTTGACGGGGCTCTTACGATTTCCCATGAAGGTCACACCGAAAACGCCGTAATTGCCGGTGAAATCGACGGGTCTGGCGTCCTTGTGCTCAATTCCGGACGGCTCGTCGTGACGGAAAACGTAGATACCGATTACACGGGCACTGTTGATCTTGGTGCCGGTACTGTTCTCGAACTTAACGGTGCGGATGCGCTTGGTTCGGGCAGTGTCAACTTTGCCGGCAATTCGGAGCTCTTGATCAAAGACTCCGGAAATACGAGTTTTGATAACGCGCTGAACGGGATCGGTAAGATCACTGTCAGTCTCTCCGGGAGCGAAAGTAACTTTGCGTTTACATCGAGTCAGTCCGGTCTTGAGAAAGGCAGTACGCTTGTTCTTGACGACGCCATCTTTGACTTGACCTCCTCGGACGTCAACTTCAACGATGATGTTGCTGGGAAGCTTGTCATCCAGGTCGAAAATGGCTCGACCCTTGTCCATGATGGCAAGGAGAACAAGACGGTTGCCGGGCTGACGCTTAACGGCGGTACCGTTGATCTCGGTGAATTAAACGGGGAACACGGCCAGATCAGCCTTGGTGGCGGCAAGCTTGTCATTAATGGTTCCAACAACATCATTCTTGATTCGCAGGCTCAGGTTTCCGAATCGGGCGACCGCAACATCGGCAATGGTCAAGATCTGCTCTCGGGCGGCATCTTCAATCTCGATATCTTTACGGACGTCGGGGAGCTTGATGGCGAAGTCGGGGACCTTGTCGTCGATTCGAGCTTCAGTGGCACGAGCGAAAACCTTCTTCAGGATGCAAACGACGACGGTAAGCTTGATCACGTCGCGAACATGAAGCGCAACAGCGGTTCGTTCATTTACGGTTATGACGAAGATAAGGATTACAACAAGATTTATCTTGAATACTCGCTTAAGGAGATCGAACTACTTCACAAGGTTGACGAGCAAGGTCTTCTTATCGATGCGTCAGGTCTGACGGCTGGCTCGGGGTCGCTTACGGCTCGTGTTACGGGCGAAGGTAACCTGAAGCTTCACGGCAATATTAGTGTTGGCGGTACGGGCAGCGATCCGAGCAGCTTCAACAGCTACACCGGCAAGACCTACGTTCTTGGCGATTCGAAAGTAGTTGCCGTTCAGGACAGTGCTTTCGGTACGACGAAGGAGCTCAATATCGCCGATTCTGCAAGCGTTACGTTCGGTAACGACATTGACCAAACGGTTGGTTCGCTTGCGGGGGGCGGCGAGCTTCATCTTGGCTCTAATGCTCGCTTCTTTATTGACAACAAGCTCAACTCGAGCGATGTTTCATCGATTGAAATCGCCAACACCATTCACGGGGCCGCAGGAGCAATCTTCGAGATTGACGGTGCCTATGGAGCGGACGGTTCCGGCAATGCAATGGTGTCTTTTGGCAAGAAAAACGATCTTGCAGGTACGACCGTTAAGCTCCTCAATTCGCGCTTTGTCATCGACAGCACTGCGAATAACGACTACCTAACCACTTCGTCAGCTGCGGATTTTGTCCTTTCGTCGGATTCGCATGTGATGGTGGCTGCCGACTCGCTCAAAGCCGGCGAGCACTACAGCTATAAAGAGATCTCGTTCGAAAACAGCGGCAGTCTCAGCGTGACCGGCGTGACGCTCGTTAAGGAAGGTGAGGGCACGACCGATGCCGTCATCGAAACGGGGACGCTCGATCTTACTGGCAAGGGTACGCTTTCGGTTGCCGCCGATATCGACGAAAACTTTGACATTCTTGCTGACGACCAGTCCAACTTCGTTTCGACGCTGATTAAGTACACCACTTTGGTTGGCGATCCGGTCAATCTAGATCCTTCGACCGCTTTCTCGTCGTCCGTTATTAGGCAGGGCACTGAAGATGTCGCCTATGTGAATTGGACCGGCGATATCAATTTCGACGAAGGGGCGGAGACGGTCGGCATGTCCTACCGTGTTGCGAGCCTGCAACTCGCTGACGAGACGGGGGACGGTCTTGTTCTTCGGACGGAAAATGCACAGGGTGTCGACGCTTCCCTTGATGCGCTTGTTACCGACTATGTTGATGAAGACGGTACCCTTCATGCCGGCAACATTACATTTAACGGTGGCAGTATCACGATTGGTTCGGGAACGGTTGACGAAGGGGCCAACACCTACACTGGTACAACCAATGTTAAGTCGGGCACAACGGTGACGCTTGCGAAGGGCGGCGCCTTCGGTGCGACCGAATTGCTCAATATTTCCAATGGCAAGGTGGACTTTAACGGTAAGTCCGAGACGATCGGCTCGATCAATGTTGGAGATTCGGGCAGCATCACGGGGTATGGGGCGCTCACGCTCGGCATTGCCGGTTACGACGAGAAAACCTCGTCGATCAACGGTATGCACGCTGGCTTCACGGGTAACGTCACGCTCGCGAACGGCCACACGCTTACGCTTAATGACACGCTCGGTATTGGCAACACCGGGACGGTTGCTCTCGGCGCCGACACGACTCTTGTCATCAACGACGCATTGGGCGGCAGTTTCACGAAGACGGTTTCCGGTGCCGATGGCTCGAACATTCAGTTGAGCGGCAGCGGGATCGGAATTTACGCCGACAACTCGGGCTATTTGGGCGACTGGTCGCTCACCAGCGGCACGACCGCTTCCGTCAGCGGCTCGGGCTCCGTCGGTGTCGACAGCATCCTCGGCTCGGGAGGCACTGTCGCGCTCGGCACTGACGCAACGCTTGCCCTCTCGCAGGACAGCGGCAGCATTGTTGTCGACAATGTATTCGCCGGCGCGGGAACCCTCGTTGTGAGCGGCACTTCCGATCAAGAGTTCGGTTTCAGCACTGACTGGACTGATGCGGAAACTCCCGGCTTTACGGGCACGCTCCGCCTTGAAGACGGCATCAAGATGACCGTGGGCGGCGGCTCCGGTTCGTCGGGCTTTTACAACGCTGCGAACCTGGCCAACGCGGACTTCAAGCTCGAAAGTGGCTCGACGCTCGTCGTTGCGACGCAGACTGGTTCTCGCGTCAACACCTTCGACAATCTCAATGTCAATAGCGGCACGATTTCGTTTGCCGGCAATTTCGACCTTGGAGCGACGACCGAAGAGCTTGGTCAGCTGCAGGTGGGTTCTCTTACCGGTTCGGGCAACATTGCGCTCGCGATTCCCAATTCGAGCGGTACGGTTGACCAGACGATCGGTCAGAACGAGCTTTTGACGATCGACGACGATTCGCACTTCCAGGCGCTCATCACGGCTGAGACCGGCACGGTCTCGGAGAGCGGTTGGACGCTCAACGGCAGCACAACTACTTCGGGCTCGGGCCTTCGTCAGGCGGTTCGCAATGCCGGCGATACGGAAACTGTCGCGCATGCGATCTACGATTACGAGCTTGCGACCGGTAAGGTTAATTCGGAGAGTGATTCGCTTGGCATTGAGTACACGCTCAAGACGGTCGACATTGTCGACGCCATGACGCTCGAGCTTTCCGACAGCGGCACGCTCAGCGCCGTGATTACGGACTGGAGTGGCGCCGGCACGCTCCTCATTACGGGTCAGATCGAGCTGACTGGTCATAACGAATACGACAGCGTCACCCGGGTTTCGGGTCCTGACGCTTCGCTTACCGCCGGTTCGTCCGGTCTCGGCAACACGACCGCACTTTTGCTTGAAAGCGGCGCTTCGTTCATTAATGAAGGCATCAACAGCGCGGGCTACTTGAACGCCAGTGGATCGACCATCAAGCTTGACGAGGCGCTCACGCTCACCGGCGGAAACGTTTCTAAGATTGCGGGCGGCACCATTACCGGCAACGGCGCACTGAATGTGCAGGACAATCAACTGCAGGTCAGCGGCGTCGTCACTGACGGCTATTTCACCGGCAACGTGAATCTTGGCGACGGCAACAACGCTGCCATCCTCGAGCTTAAAGGTGTGGCTGGTATCGGCACGGGCAGCGTCAACTTTGTGTCCGATAGGAGCAATGTCTACGTCCGTGGCAATGGGACGGACGGCACGACGCTCACGAATACCTATTCGGGCGGCGGACAGATCACCGTTCATCTTTCGGGTTCCGGGAATGTCTTTGACTTTAGCCAGAATCAGGCAAACGGCGCCTTCACCGGCACACTCGTTCTCCAAGAAGCCGGCTATAACCTCTATGACGATGACGGTGACCTTGCCTCGGCGACGCTTCTGACTTCGGGCGGCGGGTATGTCACCGTCAATGCCGGAAGCGACATTGCGGATCACAAGGTCGACGGGCTCTCGCTCTATGGCGGTACGCTCGACTTCGGTCTGATGACCGAAGGTTCCAAGTCCGGGCAGATTGTTGTTGGCTCCGAAGGGTTTGCGACGAATGCTTCCACGACGGTAGTTAAGGTTGCGTTGGGAGAAAACAACAATGCAACGGGTTCCGATGTCTTCGATCTCAATTCGGACCTATCGGTTCTACTTATCGAGGGCGAAGGTTTCGATGCGACTGGTCGTGATCTCACCAGTCTCGACTTCAGCGGTTCCGCCAATGTGGTTCAGCAGGTTAAGCAGTCCGGTCGATTTGCGGACGGCTCTGCGACGGCCGAGCTCACCTATTCGAACGGCCATCTTGTCGGTAACAAGGAAGGCATCGGTGCGTCGTGGACCCTTTCGCAGATCAACTTGTTGTCCGGCAACGGCGACGTGTTGTCCGGCAGCGGCGAAGGGTTCTTGATCGACGCGTCCAACGAGAGCTCGCAGTCCGGGACCATCAGCGCGCTTATCACCGGTGAAGGCAGCATTGAGTTTGCGGGCGGCACAATCACGCTGAATCATGCCAACAATACCTACACGGGCAACACCTATGTGACGGACGGTAAGCTCGAGCTCGCTGCCAACGAAGCGCTCGGCGATTCGGCTTTGCTTGAAGTTACCGGCAGCGGCACCGTCTCGGTCGGAAGCACGGCTCAGTCAATCGGCTCGATTTCGGTTGCAGGCGAGAACGGCTTGTCGATGGCAGGCGGTTCGCTCACGCTCACGAGCGGCGCCTCGACCATTTCCAGTGCCAACAACGACGTTTCGGGTACGGTTGCTCTCTCGGGCTCGAACACGACCCTGACAATTCAGAACGCTTCGGGTGTCGGCGGTGACGGTACGACCATTTCGTTGGACGACAAAACGTCGGTCATCTTTGCGGTATCCGGGTTTGCGGATGGCGGTACTTTCGCCAAGATCAATAACAAGTTGAGTGGGGCAGGTACCGTTCAGATCGGCAACGGAACGGACAAGATGTACCTCGAGCTGCTTAACACGGATAATGCGTTCGGGAAGCTCCTTGTCACCAGCGGAGCAACGGTTCTTGTCAATGATATGCACGCCGACAACGCACTCGGCGACGCCGCTGTAAATATTAAGTCGGGCGGTATCGCTCGGCTCTATGGCAGCAGCGGCTGGACTATCAGTAATGATCTGAACCTTGTCGAGGGCGGCGAGCTTGTGCTTGCCGCAGACGACGAAGCCGTTAATTTCGCTGGAACGAATCAGATTATTTCCGGCGGCAAGGTAACGCTGCAGTCGTCGGTTCTTTACCTTGGCGGAGATCAAGGTTCGTCCGGTGCGACCAATGCGGCGGTCCTTGATACGGCCCATCTCAATGTTGGCTCCAATGGCGTACTGCATGTTGCCACCGGCGACGACGCGCAGGTGCTTGACAAGCTCACGCTGGGCAGCAGCGGTCACATTTGGTTCGACGGCACGCTCGGTGTAAGCGAAACGGGGACGACGCAGCTCGGTCAGCTTAAAGTCGGCAGTCTCGGTGACATGACCGGCACCATCCACCTGACCGCTTCGTCCGCAGCGGGTTCGGGCGGCAAGATCAATGCCTCCGAACTCCTCGAGGTTGCAGCTAACGGCAGCTTCCAGTCGTTGATTGAGGTGACCGGCACCGATGAAACGATCACAGACGCGCAGATTTCGGGTACGACGCTCGATGTCAGCGGCAACACCCGTGTCGTGTCCGACATCAAGGACGGCAGCGGGAATACGGTTGCTGAAGGAACTTTCGGCTTTGGCAAGACGCTTGTTGCAACTGAAGACGGCAAGCATGCCGGCGTTCAGTACGAACTGCAGCTCATCAACTTGCTGCAGACCCTCGAAATCAGCAAGTCCGGCAGCCTGGATGTCCGGATTTCTGGCAGCGGCAACCTCCTTGTTTCGGACGCTTTGACGCTTACGAATAAAGAAGGCGAGACGAACGACTACACCGGTTCGACGACGGTTGCCGGGACGGGCAGACTTGTCGCTGGCGCGGGTGCTCTCGGCAAGACGAGCGCGCTCAACGTGTCGGGCAGTTTCACGAATTCGGGCGACAACACCGTCGGCATCTTTGATCTCTCCGGCAGCGCCGTCTTGAACGAAGGTACGACGCTAACCGTGCTCGGTACGACCAGCGAAACCAACGACTTCACCGGTACGCTCACGGGTTCCGGTTCTCTTGCGCTCGAAAGCGGCGAAACGGTAGTTTCCCAGAACAACTCCGGCTACGCCGGCAATGTCGTGCTTGGCCAGGACGGCGGTCTTGATGCCGAGATTCACTTCAATGCGGGTGCGTCGCTGGGCAACGGCACGATCACGTTTGCCGGCAGCAAGTCAAAGTTGAGTGTTGATGCATCCGGCGCAACCACGCTCACCAACAAGCTCGATCTCTCCGCTGCCGGCGGCGAAATCGTTGTAAGCGGTGACGGTGACGACACGTTTGCTTTCCACGCCGATCAGGCTGCCAGCGGCTTCGGCGCAGGCTCGAAACTGACGCTCACCGGTATGAATTACAGCTTCACGACCGCCGGCAACGACGTTTTGGACAACGTCGCGCTCTCCGTGACGAGCGGAACGCTGACGGTCAACGGCGATGCCGATCTGAGCGACCGGAGCGTTTACGGTCTTTCGTTGACGGATGCCGTTGTCGACTTCGGCAAGCTTGGCAATGGAGACGGCGTACTGGATCTCGAACACCGGAATCTCACGATCGGCGGCTCTTCGGGCTCGACGACGGTTCGCCTGGATAGCGAATTCCAGAGTGTTGAGAGCGACACCGGCTCGGCTGCCTTCATGCAGGGTGGCTCCTTGACGCTGATCCGCGACGCTTCAAACGATTTCAGCGGCGATCTTTCTAAGCTCAAGCTTGAGCTTGACGGTGCTGCGTCCGCCGGCACGGCGATTGAGCAGGCGGTTATTCAAAACAACGTCGAAACTGCTCGTCTCGAAGGCACGGCGCAGGGTTTCGGTGCGGTTCAGGGTGAAGATGACGGGCTCTGGGATCTGAATCTCAACCTCAGCTTCACGACGCTTCGAATCAATAAGGACCGCACCTTTACGGTTTCCGAGGATGGTGAAATCGGGCTCGTCATAACCGACAACGGTGCAGATGCGGCCGGAGGCTTGTCCATTTCCGGCGGTGCAAGCGTTCAGCTTTTGGAAGCCAATTCGTATCACGGAGAAACTTCTGTCTCGGACGACGCGAAGCTCATACTTGCTGCAGACAATGCGCTCGGCTATACCAGCGCACTTAATACTGAGACGGGCACGTCGGTTGCCTTCGGCGACACGAATCAGACGATTGGTGAAATCCACGCTTCGGGTGCGCTCGTCTCCGACGAGGACGCTTCGGGCAAGCTCACGATTACGTCGGGCGGCGATGTTTCTGGCGCCAATGAGGACTTCCACTTGGACGTTGATCTGACGGGCAGCGAAGAACTTATGCTCACGGATGTCGCTGCGCTCGGCAACGGCAATACCATCAACATTGCCAACAACGGTACGGAACTCATCCTTGCCAATGCGGACGGCAACTTTACGAACAACCTCAACGGTGCCGGTTCGCTCAGAATCAGTGCTGGTTCGGACGTGACGCTCACGGGTAAGAACAAACTCGAGGGCGGCCTTGCGGTCGACGTCTCCGGCAAGGTGAGTGCTGGCGGCAACATCTACGATCACATTGGTACGGGAGGCATCTCGCTTGCCGGCGAAGCCGACTTCACGCTTGAATCGCAGGACACCGCCGATTGGACGTGGAACAACGCCGTGACGGGCTCGGGCGACCTCACGCTCGCGCGCGACGGTTCCGGTTCTCGCGAACTGCTCTTTAACGAAGATTCGCTTTCGGGCTTTAGCGGCACGCTGACGCTCGACAACTGGACGATCGATCTTTCCGAAACGGGCGGCGTCAAGAACGCAACGCTCGGCGAGATCTATGGCTCGGCTCTCACGGATCTCACGCTCACGAACGGTGCGCAGGCGCTTGTTACGGGCGAAGTTGGTCTTGAAACCAAGAGTCTTACGCTTGGCGACAGCGGTCGTCTCACTTTGAACGGCGTCGGTGCTCCGGGATCGACGGGTACGGACAGCGCGCATATCACTGTTGACAAACTGCATCTTGAGGACGGCTTCAATATCGACCTTGGCATCGAGAATGCATCCGTCGAGTCGTCCGATCTCCTCCTGCAGGATTCGGGCAGCGGCACGACGATCGATGTGGCGACCGCGATGCACGGCATTGAGGGTGATCTCGCGAACGGTACTGTGACCGTTAACGGTGAAAGCAGCACCGGTCAGACGATTCGCTTTGATGTCGAACAGTCGGGCAGTGTTGCTCAGGAAAGCGGTACGGTGGCTGAAGCCATCTACGGGTACGGAATCCGGACCTCCGGCGACGCCGGCGGTCAACAGGATCTCCAGATCACGTATTCGCTCGAAGGCATCGATATCGCCAACGACAAGACGCTCGTGCTCACGGGCGACGCGGACGATACAGCGGGCAACGGCAGCGTCCTCAGCGTCTATCTGACGGGTGAGGGCAATCTGCGCGTTGCCGGCAACACGGTACGTCTGAGCGACGACACCAAGCAGGCCTCCGACTTCAAGGGCACGACGACCGTTACGAGCGGCGCAACGCTCTACGCGGAAGCCGGCACGCTCGGCGAAACTGCGCGTCTTACCACCGAGTCCGGTGCGCAAACCCATATCGAAGGCGACAACACCGTGCGCGGCATCACGTTGGCTTCGGGCGGTCAGCTTGCCATCGGTTCCACCGACTCGATGGGCGGCGCGAGCGATGTGACGCTCACCATCGTTTCGTCGACCGACGGGGATACGTCTGCTGACCAGATCAATCACCTCTACGGCGATCTGCACGGGCATGGTGATTTGAAGGTCGTCGGCAACGGTCAGGTTGACGAAGGCGTGGCCGCGGACCTTACGATTCACGGTTCGCAGACGAACTTCTACGGCGACCTTGTGCTCACGAATGGCGCTTGGGTTGACATTGCCGCGACGGACAGCAGTCTCTTCGGCAACAGCTCGGCCGGCAACAAGGTGGTGGTCTATAAAGATTCGCTCCTGACAATCGAGTCCGATCGCTCCGGTGACGCTTCGTTCTACGGCGTCTTTACGGACGGCGAAGACGGTTCCGGCGGCGGCACGGTCGAAATTTCGCTCCTGAACACTTCGGATCACTTCCGCTTCGCGGCGGCACAGTCGGATGCCGACTTCACGGGCACCTTCGTGCTCAATAGCGGCACGATCGACTTCACCGATCTCTTCACGTCAACCAGCGGGAGCGGCGATCCGCTTGCCGGGGCAACGCTCGTCCTTAACGACGGCGGTGTGGTCGACCTCGTGGGCGACGGCTCCGGAACGAGTGCTTCGAACGAACGCAAGCTCGGCGGCCTCACCATGGCGGGCGGCACGATCGAAGCCGGGTCTATCGGCTACAAAGAAGGCGAGGGTGCCTTCAACTCGACGATCAACCTCGGCGGTTCGGGCACTCTGACGCTCGAGAGCGCTAAGGGAACTGCTGATGACCGGCAGTCCACCGTCGTCCTCGGCACGACGGACGATGCCATCCAGATTTCCGACAGCGGCTCCGAAATTCTCAACGCCGGCTCTGTCGGCGCGAACGTCACTGTCATCTCCGGCATCGGTGATCTCGTTCTTGTGAACGGCGATGCATCCGAAACCGTGAGCGGTTCGGCGGTGATTGGCAGCGACTATCTCCACGCCGAACGTCCGGCGAACGGGACCGCGCAGGAAATTGAGCAGAAAGTCAGCGGCAGCTCCGGCTACGTGAGTGTTGCCGAAACGGTTCGCACGTACGACGAGAACTTCACGTACAACAGCGAGTCCGGCACGCTTTCGATCGGCTACAAGGTCTCCGATCTTGGTTTGCTCTACGAAACCGGCAATGTCAGCAGCAGTAACTACGCTGATGATTCTCGCTGGCAAGGTCTTACCATCACGGCCAATGCGGCAGCGGACGGAACGTCTGTCTTTGACGCACTCATCAAGAACGGTGAGAACGGCAACGCGGCCGGCAACATCGTTTTCAAGGGTGCCGACGACAAGGGCACGATAACGCTTGCAGGGGATGAAAATACCTACACGGGCAAGACGTGGCTCACTGAGAATGCTCAGGTCGTCTTCGATACCGACTCGGGCTTCGGCAATACCGCAGCGCTTCGCGTAGACGCTGGCAGTTCCGTTGACTTTGCGGGGCACGATCAGTCGATGGGCGCGCTCTTTGCGCTCGGCAACAATGCGCTCAAGAGCACCGACGGGGCCAATCTTGCTGTGAACGGTACGGCGATCATCAACGGCGCCAACGATAACCTGCACGCTGACTGGACGTTCAACGGCGACGTGACGATCGGCGACGAGCTCTCTCTCGGCCACGGTGCCGTCGAACTCGCCGGTACGACGACGCTCACGATTTCGGGGCGCGAAGCGAACGGCACGATCGGCAATGCGATCACGGGCGGCGAGCTCACCAACATCTACGTGACTTCGGGCGCCAATGTCTCCTTTGAGAACGCCGATATTCTGTCCGGACCCAACTTCACGGGCAATATTGCCGTTTGGAGCGGTGCGTCTGCCGGCTTCGCGATCGAAAGCGGCGCCACGGTCAGCAACGGTCTTACCATCGGCAGCACCGGCAAGGTCAGCTTCGAATCGACTTATGGCGGCACGCTCGCCTTTGAAGACGCCAACATTTACGGCACGCTCGAACTCAACAACGTTACGTTCGACCTTGACGCGCACGGCGACGCCTTCAATCGCGGCTCGAGCCTTGTTGCCAACGCCGGCACGCGGATCGATGTCTCCGACGCCGTTTCGGGCGCCGTCTCTAACATCACGCTCAACAGCGGCAGCACGGTGGCCTTTGACAACGGCACGCCGGGCGCAGCGGGCGAAGGCGAAGTCGCGAGCATCAATCTTGGCAGCAGCGGCACGCTGACGCTTGAGGGCGATGTGACCGTTGACCTCGATATCAACGATTACGCCGACGCTTCGGATGTCGAAGATGCGCAGGGTGATCTCATCAATCGTCCGCTCACTGCACAGGATCTGACCGGTCAGGACGGCGGCGCGGTACTCGCGACGCTCATTGCGGGTCAGGTTTCGAGCGATACGGCCGACCTCAATCTCAAGACAGACGGCAATGATGTTGAAGAGAACAAGCTCGACATTGCCATTCGCAACGCCGCCAACGGCGAAGAAGTTGCCACCGGCACGTACGACTACAAGCTTGTCCTCGACAAGGACGGCTCCGGTTCCGGTCTGAAGCTCTCCTACGGTCTCACCGAGGTCACGATTCACGACGGCAAGACGCTTGAGCTTACGGGCACGAGCGCCGACGAAGACGACAACGAGCTCACGGCCGCAGTGAAGGGCACGGGCAATCTGCGCATCACCGAAGGCGAAGTCACGCTCGTCGATAAGGACAGCGACTACACGAGCAGCACGTCCGTGGCTGCGGGTGCGGCGCTTGTTGCCGGTTCTGCCGGACATACGCTCGGCCAAACGTCCGAACTGCGCCTCGAAGGCGCCACCGGCGTCGTGAGCGGCGCTTCGGCGACGATTCTCGGCGAAGAGACGGTCTACGGCCTCAACGTTGAGTCGGGTGCGACCCTCAACCTCGTTGCCGGTTCCGGTGAAGGCGCCGGCGCGGTTCTCACGGTTGCGGGCGGCGAGGACGGCAACGTCATCGCCGGCAACGATGCGCTCGGCCAGGGCGGCGGCAAACTTGCCGTCTCCGGCGACGGTACGAAGCTCACGGTCGAAGGCGCCAACAGCCGATTCACCGGTATAACGAGCGTCGAGTCGGGAGCCGTCCTTTCTGCCGGCAACACCGCTTCGCTCGGCACGGGGAACACCGAGATTGCCGCCGGCGGCACGCTCGAAGTTGTCGCTGCGGTTGACGCCACGAGCGGCGCGAGCCGCGTTGTATCGCAGATCACCAATTCGGTGACGGGAGCGGGCGACGTGGTGATCAATCTTTCGGGGACGGCACAGGCGAACCAGAAGATGTTCCGCTTCGCCGACGATCAGACTTCCGGGTTCTCGGGCAACATCGTGCTTGAGAACGGTGGCTACTCGCTTGCCTACGCCAACGACGGCGACGCAGAGACTGACTACACGGCCAATCAGCTTGCGGTGATGAATTCGCGAATCTCGGTTGAAGAAAACGGCCACCTCTACGTGAGCACAGTTGATCACCAGATCAACCGCTACATCGACAAGCATGTCCGAGCGCTTACTCTTAACGGCGGCAATATCTACTTCGGCGGCTTGCGCTACGACATGACCTCGATGGACGAAAGCCTCGGCGGTCAGCTGCAGCTTGCGGGCGACACCGACAAGAGCGCAACGCTCGAGATCCAGTCTGAGTCGTTCGTCAACCTTGATGCGGGTGCGACCAACACGCTTACCGACGGCTCCGAACTGCTCGTGGCTGACGAGGGTGCGAAGATCGACCTCATCCAGAATGCGGCCGATGTCGCACTTGGTTCCGGCGCAGACACGATCTGGGCCTCTTCGAGCGATGAAGCCGATTTCACGGATCTGCTTAACGACTACCTGAAGCTCAACACGGTCAATTCCGATGCCGAACAAACGCTGACGCAGGACGGCCGCGATGTGGCGATCGTTACGCGCGGTTTCGGCAGTAGCGGTCATGACGAAGTCTTCGGCGTTGAACAGAACGATTCTTCGGCTTGGGATCTTTATCTCAACTACCACGTCTCGAAGATCGAACTGATCGATTCGGAAAACACGCAGGGTCTGCTCATCACGAATGACGAGGCCGGTTCCTATTCGGATCTGACCGCTCTTGTCACGGGCTCGGGCAATCTGACGCTTTCCGGCGTTTCCGGCACGACGATCGCGCTTGGCGACGGTTCAGCCGCTACGCAGAACGACTACACGGGACGCACCACGGTCACGGGCTCCGTCACCGTGAAGGCGGCCGAGGACAACGCGTTCGGCAATACGTATCGTCTCAATGTCGAATCCGGCGCCAAGGTTGACTTCGGCGAATTCGATCAGACCCTCGGCATCCTTGAAGCCCGCGGGGACGATGCGCTCGCCGGTACGGCCGACTCCGTCGTCACGATTACCGACGACATGATCGTCACCGGCAAGAACGACGACTTCCACTCGCAGGTGAGGCTCGAGTTCTCCGGCACGGGCACTGTCAGCGATGTCGGCGGTCTCGGTACGGGCGACATTTCGATCGGCAAAGACTACACGCTTGTTATCGCCGACGAAAACGAGTCCGACGGAAACCGCGTCGGCAACAACATCACGGGCTCCGGTACGGTGGTGATCGGTCGCGACGACGCGACGGGCACGATTGAACTCGGCGGCAAAAACGCCGGGTTCACGGGCAACGTGCGCGTCGAAAGCGACTGGACGCTCGAAGCTTCGATGGGCAAGGGCGAAACGGCCGCCGACCGCATCGGATCGGGCAACCTTGTCCTCAGCAACGGTGCGACGGGCAGCTTCACGCAGACGGAAGGCAACCTCGACTGGACGTCTGCCGTGATCGGCGAAGGCGACCTCGTTCTCTCCGCCGGCAAGGACAGCGACGTGACGATTTCGGGCGGCCTCGACTACTTCAACGGCGACATCACGATCGGCGGCGGACGCTTTGAGCTCGCTTCCGGCAACGGCAATGTTGAAAATGTCGACGGCTCCAACCTCCATGCCACGGGCGAGGACACGACGGTCGTCGTGGCCGACCAGGGCACGGTGATCCTCGGCGACGACCTCTCCGTTGAGTCGGGCGCGTCCATCGTCTTTGAAGGCGACGTCACGCCGGGTACGATCGGCGACGCTCAGCTTGTCGTGGCGGGCGACCTCACGATCACCGAAAGCAATGTCACGATCAATGTTGGCGGCAAACTCGATCCTGGTGAATCGGGCACTGCATCGCTAAATGTTCAGGATGTGACTTCTGCCGATCGCAGCGACGAGCTTGCGCTCGTCATCGCCGAAGCGGATAACATCGTTCGTTCGGGCAACGACCTTGTCGTTCTCGGACCGGACGGCAATCCGATCAATAATCCGGAAGATCGTCTGGGCGTTTCGATAGTCGACGGCGACGAAGAGATTGCCACGGGCTACTACGACTTCGGCCTTACGTCGACCGAGTCGGGCGGCCGCGACATCCTCGGCGTCGGCTATCAGCTCATGGAAGTCAACGTAAAGGTCGGCAAGACGCTGGTTCTGAACGGTGCCCATGCCGCCGACGTTGACTACGAAAACGCCTCTTCGTTTGATGCCGCCATCACCGGCGAGGGCAATTTCGCGCTTGCGAACGGCGAGCTTACGCTCACGGGCAAGAACACCTACACGGGTTCGACGCTCGTCGGCGACGGTACGTCCGAGACGACGCTCACGGTCGACCGCGGCAGCAGCCTCGGCAATACGTCTGCCGTCAACGTCTCCGACAACGCCACGCTGGTGAATCGCTCCGACCTGACCGCTGCGGGCAGCATCCAGGTTGCGTCGGGCGGCACCGTCACGCTCGAGGACGGCAGCGTCTTCAAGGTGACCGATGCGGCCAACGAGTCCAACATCGCGGGCACCCTCACGGGCAGCGGTGCGCTTCACTTGAACGACAACGTCGACATTGACGTTGCGGCCGACAAGGCGCAGAACTTCACGGGCAGCGTTTCGGTCGGCAGCGGTGCCGTCTACAACCTGCTTTCGACCGTCACCGACACGGTGACCGTCGCGAGCCGCTTCGAATCCGACCCGGGTGACGACGCGGTTGTGGGCATGACCGGCGACTTCTCGCTCGAAGCAGTGAACAACGCTTATCACGGTGCGTTCGTCCTCTCGGACGGCACGGTGATCCGTACGGATTCGATCGCTTCGCTCGGCGCGGCCGATGCCACGATCACGACGGCCGGCGACTACGCCGGGGCCGGCGGCACTGCATCGCAGGCCGACGACAATGCGACGGTTATCCTCGACTATGCCGACCGCGAGACGGTGGGCGACGTTACGCAGACGATGACCTCGGGCATCACGTTCGTGAAGACGGGCGAGGGCGTTGTTGAACTCTCCGCCGAATCGCTTGGCGCGGGCGCGGTCAAGTCGTCCGAAGGCGGCATCATCTTCGGCGCTGCCGGCGACAGCACGGTCTATGGCACGGCTCTCACGGTCGAGGGCGGCGCCTGGGCTGCCGGCTTCGGCGGCGTGGGCTCCCTCAGTGTTGAGTCCGACGGCGCCTTCTATCTCGGCGGCGTTGACGGCTACAACTCGATTGTCTCGAGCGGCTGGACGTCCTCCGAAGGTTCGAGCACCGTTCAGTTCACGGTTTCGGGCAATGTCACCAACAACGGCACGATCTATGTCGGCAACAAGAATTCTTCGGGCGACACGCCTGCGGATTCGAACTACATCGGCAATGAACTCGTGATCGAAGGCGACTACATCACCGACGGCGGCACCCTCGACCTCAACGCGATCATCGCGGGCAAGGACAATTCTAAGTCCGACCACGTGACGATCACGGGCAAGATCAATGGCAATGGCTATGTTGACGTCAACTATGATTCCACGGTGAGTACCGGCGGTACGCTTGAGTACCTCGGACTTGTCAAGGTCGAAGGCGGTGACGACGGCGACAGTTTGCGTCTCAAGGACACCATCAAGATCGGCGATCTCTGGTATCGCTTAATGTGGTCGTCTGATCAGAACGAGTACTACCTGCAGTCGTCCGTTACCGATCCGGGTGACAAGCCCTGGGATACGGAAGACGTGGAAAACGTCAACGCCGGTACGCGTTCCGCACTGGCCTTCATGCAAGCTCAGGCGTTTGACTTGAGTCTGCGCGGACACCTCGGTGAAACGCTCTACGTGGATCCGGTGACCGGAGAACAGCGTAAGTCTTCGTTCTGGATGGTCCAGCGTGGCGATTGGACGAAGTTCTCAAATGCAAGCGGACAGATGGATGCCGACGGCAACCTCTACACCACGCATTTGGGTACCGACCTCTTTAAGCGTGAAACCGACGGAGCGACGTTCCGTTGGGGTGTGCTTGCCGGCTTTGCCGACGGCGACTTCGACGTCTCGTCGAATGTGGACGGCAAGAGCTCGAAAGGTTCGTTCCGCGGTTACTCTGCCGGCATGTACATGACGGCAGAGAGCAAGGCCGAAAGTGGTCCGTTCCTCGGATTGCAGTTGCGTTGGAACCGCTTCGACAGTGAAGTCGGTCAGGATGACTACGATGTCAACGGTTTGAGCCTCACGGCGGAAGCCAGTTGGGATCAGCTCCTCTCCAAGGGCATTACCGACGGCGGTCGCAACTACGAATGGCGTTTGGAACCGCACGTTCGTGCGTACTGGACGAACTTCGGCGATCCGGACGATTGGACGTCGAGCTTGGGCGAAACCTACTCGTCCGACTTTGACAACGGCTTGCTGGTGCGTGTGGGTGCCCGCACGAAGATCCAGACGACATTGGGTACGGGTCCTGCTTGGCAGGCCTATGCCGAAGCCAACTGGGTTTACAACAACGGGGACTACTCCACCACGATGTCGACGAAGTACGGCGACGTCACGAGCACTCAAAACGGTGCCGAGTTTGCCGAATTCCGCTTGGGTCTCGAAGCACAGTTCACAACCAACGTGAACGTGTGGCTGGAAGGCCACCATCAGACGGGTTCGGACGACTACGAATCGACCGGCGCGATGTTCGGCTTCAAGTACATGTGGTAACGGTAGGATCAGGTTCGGCGTGAAAGCGCCGAACCTGTGTCAACAGCCTGCGGAAACTTCGAGATGAAGTGTTTTGAGGTCGCCGCAGGCTTTTTTTGTAAGCTCGATGGCGCAATTGTGAAAAATGAGACTATAAGTAGGTGCGCATTTGTGAAAAGAGGTTTTGCGATGATATTCGAGCGAAAAATTTTCCAACCCGACTTTAGAGAGTCAAATTGAGAAAAAAGCCAGCACTGAACTGTCCCCAGAAAGCGAGACACTTTCTGGGGACAGTTCATTGCAGGCGTTCTTCGCTCACATTCCGTCCGAACTGATGCGCCGCAATAAGAGGTACGTGATTTCGCATGCCACACCAAACGCGCGTTGGCGAGAGTATGAAAAGCCTGTCCACTGGCTTGATGCCTCGATGCTCAGCAACCGGGCTTGTGCGCTCGAGAATATCGACGGGACCGATGATTTTGCCGTGGCCGATCCCGTGTTCAGGTGTTATCTCTCGGATACCGGACTTCTGGTTTCGCTTGCTTTCTCGGATCGGCCTTATTTGGAAAACGAGCTCTACAGAGCGGTTCTTCGAGACCAACTGCAGGTCAACGAAGGCATGTTGGTGGAAAACGTTGTCGCGCAGTGTCTGAAGGCAAACGGACATCGTGCCTACTACTACGCGGAGCGCAATCCGGAAACCAGAAAGACCACGATGGAAATCGACTTTTTGATTCGGCAAGGCAAAAAGATCGTTCCCATTAAGGTCAAGTCTTCGGGCTCATCGAGCATCAAATCGCTTGTGCGCTTCAAAGAAAAGTTCGGAAAACGCATCGGGGAGGCCATTGTTCTGCATCACGGCGAAATTAAACGGCCGGACGACGTGTGGTATTTGCCGTACTACATGGCAACGCTGCTTTGAGTCAAAAAGTCGAACGATCCGAAAGGTCGGCGTAAAATTTGCGTCAAATTCTTTAGCCCAAAAATTTCGAAGCCGTGCTCTGTTTTCTCAGGAAGAGGAAAAGAGCGTGGCCGTTTTTTGTTTTGGGCCGCTTTGAATCTTTGACGAAATTGGTGCCCATATGACTGCTTGCACTGCTGCACGCCCGCGCGTTATGGTCGATATGTCGGCCACGTTGATTCACCACGGCCACGTTCGGCTTCTGAAAAAAGCAGCCGAGATCGGTGATGTCGTGGTGGTGTTGACCACGGACGACGAAATCAAAAAGAAGAAAGGCTACACGCCGGAATTGAGCTTCGAAGAGCGCAAGGAAATTTTGGAGAGCATCCGCTACGTGAAGGAAGTGGTGGCTGGTCCCTGGCTCATCACCGACGAATTCATGGATAGCGTCAATTGCGACCTTTTGGTGCACGGCGCCGACAATGTCAATCATGTGCGTCCGGAGCGCCTCGTCATTTTCCCGCGTACCGAAGGTGTGAGCAGTTCCACGTTGCGCGAGCGCGTGCTTGATTGCCTCATTCAGATGAATATCGACAGCAAGAAAGGCAATACGGGCGACAAGGTGGCTCGCTTCATGATTGAACTCATCAAAAAAGAGTTCCGACTCGAATAATTGCCGATGCAACGAAGACGCGGCCTTGCGGCTTTGCTGGCTTTGCCTTTTGCGTCGGCTGCACCTTTGCGTGCGGCTGAGGCAAGGCGTCGCATCACGGTCTACACGGCTGTGGAGCCCGAGTGGCTTGCTGTTTATCGCAATGCCTTTGCCGCCGTTCGTCCCGATATCGAAATCACTTATGTAAGAGCTTCGGGCGGGCCGATTTGCGCACGTCTTCTTGCGGAAAAAGACCGCGTGCAGGCCGATGCCGTGCTGGGCGTCTCGGCGATCGCCCTGGAAAATCTTCGCGCCAAGGGGGTTCTTGAACCGTACGCTCCCAAGGATGTTGAAAAGCTCAATCCCAAGATGGTTGAAAAAGACAACCATTGGTTTGGGATTAACGCCTGGGGTGGGTCGGTGTGCGTCAACACGGATCTTCTCCGGAAAAAAGGACTTTCGATGCCGCAAAGCTGGGCCGATTTGCTGCGGCCAGAGTTTGAGGATCAGATCGTCATGCCCAACCCGAGAGCTTCGAGTACAGGGCTGATGTTTCTTCACGGTTTTGTGCAGGGGTTCGGCGAGGAAAAGGGCTGGGAAGTGATTGAAAAACTGCACGCCAATATGCTTTTTTATGCGGCAAGCGGTGCCAGGCCGGCAGCCATGGCGGCGCAGGGAGAAATTCCCATCGGACTGAGCGCTGCGGCTTTTCTCAAGCCTTTTTTGAGGTACAAAACACCAGTCACGGTCGTCCAGCCCGAAGAGGGAATCGCTTGGGATGCGGAAGCCTGTGCGCTGCCGCGCGGTTGTCCGCATCCGCAAGAAGCCAAAGCTTTTCTCGACTTTTGTGCAAGTCCTGCCGTCGGCGAAATTGCGGCCGCTTTCAGCGGCATTGCGGCACGCGAAGGTTTCAGCACCGACGAGGGAAAACGCATTGCCGAACGATTCTTGCCGATGGATTTTGCCCGTGCGGCAAGGGATAAAGAGGCGATGCTGACGCGCTGGCATGCACTTGCAACACGCTAAAGAAACGGATGAGACAAGGATGACCGAACACCAAGCCGCCGGTCTGCAGCTTAGAGCCATCACCAAGAGGTACGGCGAGCAGACGGCTCTGCATGAAACAACGCTCAAAATTCCGGCGGGACGCTTTACGTCCATCTTGGGGCCGTCGGGCTGCGGCAAGAGCACGACCTTGATGCTCATTGCCGGACTGGAAACGCCCACTTCCGGTTGTGTATTGGTCGATGGTGAAGATGTGACGAATACGCCCGTGGAAGCACGCGGCATCGGCATAGTTTTTCAAAATTACGCGCTTTTTCCCAATCTCACCGTCAAGGAAAACATTCTCTACGGACTGAGAGCAAGAAAAGCGACAGATGCGGAACAGAGCTCGCGCTTGGCTGAAATGCTGGAGCTGACGTATCTCACGGATCTGGCCGATCGGTACCCGGCCGAGCTTTCCGGCGGTCAGCAGCAGCGCGTGGCGATTGCCCGAGCTCTGGCGCCTCGACCTCGTTTGTTGTTGCTCGATGAACCCTTGTCTGCGCTTGACGCCTGGTCGCGAGCGTCCATCGGCGAGCAACTCAGGGCCATTCAGGAAGCCTCCGGTGTGACGACCGTGATGGTGACGCACGACCGACAGGAAGCGCTGTCGCTGTCGGATTATGTGGTGGTGATGAATGCCGGCCATGTCGAGCAGGCCGACGCCCCCAACGAAATCTACGATCGACCGGCAAGCGAATTTGTGGCGACTTTTGTGGGCGGCATGAATATCGTACGCATGCCTTTGATTCGGGAAGGGGCGGCAACGGGTCTGCGCTATGCCGACGTGAAGCTGCACCGAGCCACGGAAGCGGCGCTCGCGCGTCCCTACACGTTTGTCGGAAAAGTTCAGGCCGTGCAATTCATGGGCGACACGGTGCGCGTCAAGGTGTTGATGAACGACTTTCAGACAACCATCACGGCTGACGCACTGCGCATCAATACGGATCGGTCGGTGTTTGCGCTGCACTCACTCATTGCCGTTGAATTGCCGGAAAGCGCCTGGCGCACATGGGGCGCACAATGACGGTCATCGGCTCGAAAACCGAGGCGTTTCCCCAACTGCTTCTCGGAGGGCTTGCGGCACTCTTGGCTGCGGGGCTTCTCTGGCCGCTTGCCGAGCTCGCGATTCTTGTCGCGGACGAAGGTGCGGGAGCGGCAGCGTTTTTGACGCCCTATAACCTTCGCGCTGTCGGCAACACCATTGCCATGGGGGCTGCCGTTGCCTTGACGGCGACTGTGCTGGGCTTTGCGGTGGCCTATGCCATTACAGTGACGCGCTCTTTCGGTCGAGGTGCGCTCAAAGTGCTTTTTCTGGCTCCCTTGTTTGCGCCCTCCATCATGCCTGCCATCGGACTCATCTATTTGGTGGGCAGCAACGGCTTGCTTCTCAATCTGGACCTTTACGGTCCCTTGGGTGTTTTTCTGGCGGGACTTGTTTTTGCGCTGCCGCATACGGTGATGCAGCTGCGGCTCAATTTGGCAACCTTGGACGCCAAACTTTTGGCGGCAGCAAGAAGCCTCGGCGCCGGTCCCTGGCGACGCTTTGCCTCCGTGACGCTGGTGCACGCGCGAGCGGGGCTCGCCAACGCGTTCATGATCGCCTTCATTTTGACGATCACGGACTTCGGTGTGCCAAAGATGCTCGCGGGTGACTTTCCGATGCTGGCCACCGAAATTTATGCGTTGGCGGTGGGCGAGCAGAACTTTGCCGCGGCGGGTCTCCTCAGTCTGGGACTTCTGATTCCGGCACTTTTGGCGCTGCAGGTGACCCGACGCTTTTCGCAGACGCAAACGAAGGCCGTGTTTCAAATCAAAGACCCCGATCCGTCACCGGTGCGCGACGCCGTGGCCGGCATTTTGGCCTGGTGTGTGGTCGGTGCCGAATTGCTGGTGATCGGCGTGGTGATCTACGGCTCCTTCATTACGTTTTGGCCATACGAGACGCAACTTACTTTGGCCAATTACGCCTTCAAAAACTCCGCCTACGGCATCAGTCCTTGGCTGCATTCTCTGATCGTGAGTTTTGCCGTGGCTGTTCTGGGAACCGGTTTGGCCTGGATCGGCGCCTATCTGACGGTTCGTATGCCTCAGATGCCTGGACTGTTGAGAACGGGTTACGACAAACTGGCTTTGCTGCCCGTCTGCATTCCCGGAACGGTGCTTGGTTTGGCTTGGGCAATGACATTTTCCGGTACGGCGTTGTTTAGCGGCGCTCTGGGCAGTCTGCTTTTGGTGATTGCCAACACGACAATTCATCTCTGGAGCGTGCCGCATATCACGGCCAAGGCCGGCTTAAGCGCCATGAACGCTCGGTATGAAACCGTCGGCGAAACGCTCGGCGCCAAGCGACTGATAACGATCGCACGCGTGATTGTGCCTTTGAGCCGCGCCGAACTTTGCGATATCTTCTCCTACTTTTTTGCCTCGGCGGTAACGACGATCTCGGCGGTGGTGTTCCTTTATACCCCTTCGAGCATTGTGGCGGCCGTGGCAGCCATTGACATGATTGACAGCGGCTTTATCAGTGAGGGTGCTGCCATGTCGTGCTTGATTTTTGTTTGTGCGTTGGCGGTGCGCGCGGCGGCGCTTTTGGCTTCCGGCACCGCACTTGCCAACCGAGCTTCCCGATAACGACCATGCGACGCACGCTTCCCATTACGTTCGTTATTTTGAGTGTCCTGCTCGAACCGCAGGCCGCACACGCCTATCTTGATCCCGGTACGGGCAGCATGCTGCTTTCCGTCTTCGTGGGCTTGATTTCGGGCGTTTACTTTGTGATCCGCAAGCTTCCCTCGACGCTCAGAAGTCTTTTTTTCAGACTCACCGGCAAAACGGATGCGCTCAAACACAACACATTGACGTTTTATGCCGAAAGTGCGGCGTACTGGACGACGTTCAGGCCGATTTTGGTTGCGCTTGAGAAACTTGGCGTGCAGAGCTCTTATCTCACGAGCGACGAGAAAGATCCGGTCTTTGCATCCGGCCTTAAGTGCGTGCATCCGCGCTTTATCGGCAAGTCCAACACGGCCTATACGGCCTTGGGCTTTTTACAGACCAAGGTGTTTGTTCTCACGACGCCCGGCATTGACGTTTTGCAGATTCGTCGTTCTCCCGGAGTCGGTCGTTATGTGCATGTAGTGCATGCCGTGGGGGACATTCATACTTACAAGCTTTTTAGTTTCGACTATTACGACGCTGTCTATTGCGCCGGGCCCGGACAGGTCAAAAGCTTGCGTGCGCTGGAGTCGCTGCGCGGAACGCGCCCCAAGGAACTCCCGCAACTCGGTTGCCCCTATCTGGACGGCTTGGTGGAGCGTGCTCGCAAAGCCGCACCTCCCGAAGAGGGAACCGTCATTGTGGCGCCAACCTGGGGCCGCAACGGGTTGTTGACGCGCACGGGCGCCATGATTCCGAAGATGCTTGCGCAAGCAGGTTTCCGCGTGATTCTGCGCCCTCACCCGCAAAGCTTTGTGTCCGAACCGGAATTGATGGAGCAATTGGCGCAGGAACTTTCTTCCTTTGACAACGTTCAATGGGATCGGCACCCCGACGGCTTTGCGTCGCTCTCGCGCGCTCAGCTGATGGTGAGCGACATTTCGGGTGTGATTTTTGATTTTGCTTTCGTGTTTTTGCGTCCGGTCGTGAGCGTTGGTGCCGGTCCTTTGAAGGACGGTTTTGAAGCCTGGGAAATTCCGCACGAAGCCTGGGAGATGAGTGCGCTTGATACGCTGGGTAAACGCATCTTGCCGGGCGATGAAAAAACCGTGGTTGATGTCGTACGCTTCTTGCTTGCTTCCGGAGAGCGTGCACGCGAAAAGATCCTTGCCTTGCGCGAGCAAAATGTCGTTAATTTCGGAGACGCGGGGATGCCGATTGCCAAAGCACTGATTGCCGAGGTTGAACGACTCAAGACTCAATCAACGCGCAAAGCGCAGACCAAAAAGGAGCCGTAAGCGATGTTGGATTTCATTTACACGCTTCTGATTGCGCCGCTCGAATACTGGATGCATGCGGCCTTGGTCTGGGGTTATTCTCACACCGAGGCTTGGGGGCCAGCCATCGTCGTGATGAGTCTGGCCGTCAACATCGTGATTCTGCCCATCTACATCAAGGCCGAAAAGTGGCAGGAAGGCGAACGCGCGCTTCGTAAGAGCTTTGAAGCCAAGGAAGCCATGATCAAGCGCACCTTCAAGGGCCAGGAGCGCTTTGCCATGATTTCGACGATGCACCGGCAGGCGGGCTATTCGCCCTTTTTGTCGCTGCGCTCGTCGCTGGGCTTTTTCCTGCAGATTCCGTTCTTCTTTGCGGCGTATCACTTCCTGTCGCATTTTGAACCGCTGGCAGGCGTCTCTTTCTTGGGCATTGCCGACTTGTCCAAGCCCGACGCCATGATTCGTCTCGGCGCGTTTTCCGTCAATGTGCTGCCGATACTCATGACCGTCATCAATCTGGCAAGCGCTCTCGTTTACACGCACAACATGACGCGTCGCGACAAGATGCAGCTCTACGGCATGGCCGCGGTGTTCCTGGTGCTTCTTTATGACGCTGCAAGCGGCCTGGTGCTTTATTGGACGTGCAACAACATCTTTTCGCTGGGCAAAAACATCGTCTACAGCCTGCTTGAGCGTGTGCAAAAACCTGCGGCGGCAGTCTTTGCCGTTGTACGCAGCCGTTTGGCGCGGCGCTCTGTCGAAACATTCCCGGGAGGGGCTCTCCACGGCGTGCCACTGATGCTCTGGGCTGTCGCCGTCTTGCTGGCGCTTTTGTCTTCCAATCAGGCGACTTTTGTGCCGGAAGGCATCAAAAACGCCGTGTCGCTGTCGTCTGACTTTGCCTACATCGCCAGCATTGCCGCGGCTATTGTCCTGGCCGTGAAGCTTCGTCTTTGGAAGAACCACTGGGTGATTCTGCTGTTGACGATTTTTGTGGCCTACTACAGTCTGCGCGTTTGGGGAAAGTGGTACTTTGTCGGAGCCAATCGCAAGAGCTTTGCCTTGAGCGCCGGTTTTCTCTTCCTGATCCCGGCGTTGGGAGTATTGCACGCCGGCGTTGATCTGCGTCGGTTCCTCTACAGCGAAGCGCACAGTGCGCGTTCCACCAAGCCGGCCGAAACGCTGCTTGCGCCGGCGGGTATCTGGATCACGCTGCTGTTGGCGGCCTATCTGCCGGTTCAGGCCTATTGCACGGCCGTGGAGATTTTTTCAACGCCCGACGTGGTGCTCGCAAAGTCGCTTTTGTGGTGCGCCGGCATCGGTGTTGCCGTGTGGATTTTTGCTTTTTTGGCAAGTCTTTCCGGAGCACGCAATTTTGCGGGCTATTTCCTGGGGGCGGTGACGCTTCTTTTTACCGTTTACGCATTCTTGCTTCCGCTAGATACGGGGACGATCGACGCCTTCCAGATCAGCAATCCGGCGGCGCTTTTCCGCTCTGCCAATCTCTTGACCGACTTTGCCGTGATTGCCGCGGTGTTCGGGGCGTATGTCTGGCTCATTCGTACCGGGTATACGATTTGGATCAAGAGTGTCTTTGTGCTGTGCATTGTGGGCTCGCTCATCAACGGGTCTTACCTTTTGTGGCAGAGCCGAGGTCAATGGCACAGCGATGCGGCGCAGCGGGAAACGGCTGCCGACGAGATCCCGGACTATAACGATCGACTCTTCGGTTTTTCCAAGACAGGAGAAAACATTGTTGTCGTCATGATGGATGCCTTTACGGGCACCCATATGAAACGGATCCTCAAAGATGCACCGGAACTCAGGCATGATCTGGAAGGTTTTGTGTGGTATCCCGATACGCTTGCGGCAGGCCCTTCGACCAATGCCGGCATCGCTTCTATTTTGTGCGGCTACGATTGCACGCCGGTTGCCGTCAACGCGCAGGGTAGCGACCCCGTTGCCGAAAAAATCAATCGGGGGTACGCCAAGTTTGTCAATCGTCTGGGCGAGAGTTGGGATGTGGCTTTGTACGAGCGCAATTGGCTCGAAGAGATGCGTTTGCGCAAGTACACCAACCACGATGTGTTGGGACTTCGTTATCTGAGCGACGCCTATACCGATCGCTATATCGAACGCAACAATCTCAAGATCGGCCGAGGCAATACCGACGAGTTCTTGCTTGCCGTTTCGGTTTATTCCGCGGTGCCGTGGAGTGCCAAAAATCAGATTTATCGCAACGGCCGTTGGTTTGAAAGTTTCCTCGGAGATAAGAACGAGGTACTGGTGCTCAGAGCTCTCAAGGATTGGGCGCTTTTTGATCAGTTGCCTGAATTGTCCAACGCCAAGGCGCAAAAGAACACGTTCAAGTTCATCGACACGGAACTTACGCACACGCCGTGGTTCATGGATCCGGGCGTGTGCCGTATTGTCTCCAATCCCAAACGGGAGATCGGGGCCGATGGCGTGCCGTTGGCGCATTTGGCCACAGAAACGTGCGCACTCAAAGCGCTTGCCCGCTGGTTTGATTGGATGAAAAAAGAAGGCGTTTGGGACAACACGACGGTGGTTCTCGCAAGCGACCATTCTGCCGGCGACGATCCCGCCTATAGCAAACTTTTCAATGATACCGGCATGGGACGGGAGCCGACGCGATCCAATGCTTTGCTCATGATTAAAAAGGCCGGTCAAACAGGGGAATTCAAGACGGATGCAACGCCGATGACCGCAGCCAAAGCGGCGTCGCTTTGGACGGGGGTTGAGCCGCCGTTGCCGCGCGTCTTCATTTCGGGGAAGTCTCGCGGAGAAGGTTATCTGATCGAGCAGCTCTGGCAGGTTGAGGGCAGTATGTTTGACGCCAAGAACTGGACGGAAAAGAAACCGTAAGGAGATTGATGATGTCGTGCACCGGAATCGTGTCACGAGGTAAGTCCGCCTTTGTCGACGGTTTTGAATTATTTGATGTCAAACTATTAAATGACATCACGTTGCGCGTAGCCATGGGAGGCGGAGGAGACAAGACGCCGCTACTGATGGTGCATGGGCACCCGCATACGCATGTGATCTGGCGTAAAGTAGCCCCGGCGATGGCACAAGATCGCAAGGTCATCCTGGTGGATCTGCGCGGCTACGGCGATTCCACGAAGCCAGATAGTACGCCCGATCACCGTCCCTACAGCAAGCGAGAAATGGCGCGCGACCTGCAATTGTTGCTTCAGTCTCTTGGGATTGAACAATGTGACTTCGTAGGACATGACCGAGGCGGACGCGTGGGGCATCGTTTTGCGCTTGATTGGCCCGAGCTGGTGCGCAAGGCCGTTTTCATCGATATTGCGCCGACGGCTACGATGTACGAACGCACTGACAAGGAGTTTGCCTCGCGCTATTTCTGGTGGTTCTTCCTGATTCAGCCAGAACCGTTCCCGGAAAAGCTCATCAACTTTGATCCGGAATACTTCCTGCGGCACCATATCAAAGGTCAGCTCAAGATTGAGGGGGCCCTTGAAGAAAATGTTTTCCAAGAATATCTGCGCAGCTACCGTAATCCGGAAACGATTCACGCCATCTGCGAGGACTACCGTGCCGCCGCAACGATTGATCTTGCCGACGACAAAGCTGATGCGGACAAACGCATTGAAGCGCCTTTGCATCTGCTCTGGGGCGCGCGCGGCACGGTCGGCAAGCTTTATGACGTGGTGCAGACGTGGCGCGATAAGGCGACTGTTGTGACGGGACGCGCTCTTGACTGCGGTCATTCGCCCCAGGAAGAGTGTCCGCAGGAGTTTTTGAGAGAAATCAGACTGTTTTTAGATGGTAAAGAGTAGAGATTGACGATATGGCGAGATTTCATGAACTGATCACAGGATTTCATAGCTTTCGCAACGAATACCTGCTCAGGGACAAAGAGTTTTTCGAGCAGCTGGCACACGGTCAGAGTCCCAAAACGCTCGTCATTGCTTGCTGCGATTCGAGAACCGATCCGGCCATCATTCTCGGATGCAAGCCCGGCGACCTGTTCGTGGTCCGCAGCATTGCCGCCATTGTTCCGGACAAGGACTCCGCTGGCGAACACGACGCGGTGATCGCGGCCATCGAATACGGCATCAAGCATCTTCAGGTGCATGACATCGTCGTGATGGGACACTCCAATTGCGGCGGTATTCACGGATTGCTCAATCCGGAAAAAATTCGCTCGGAAGAATTCATCTCGCGTTGGGTGTCGCTGGCGCTTCCTGCCGTTCGGCGCATTGACCACGAAAATCCCGGAATTGACTCACGCATGCGTTGCCGCTTGTGCGAGGAGGGGGCTGTTCTGCTGTCGATCGAAAACTTGCTCTCGTACGACTGTGTGCATGAGCCGGTACAGGCTGGGCGCCTGTGTCTGCACGCCGTTTACTATGACCTTGGACGCGCTTGTCTTGCCTTGTGGAATAGCGAAACGGAAGATTTCGAAGAGGTTCAGGCCTTGCATTCTGCGTAATCTCGAAAACCTAAAAAATCACAAAATTTGTGATTTTGCGCAACATCGGTATTTGCAATAACATCTTTATTAAAATAAAAAATCAATAAAAATCAAAAGGATAAAAAATAAATAGTCTTGATTTTTGCAAAATATCTTGACTGCAAAACGGCAAGAGAGTAGAGTGACCTGAACTTTCAAAAACTTGCTTTTTTGCAAGTAAAGATCAGTTTCAATACAGGGAGTTTTGCAAATGTCGAGCGACAATCGGATCATTATTTTTGACACCACGCTTCGCGATGGTGAACAGGCGCTGCCGCAGAGTCTTTCGGCACGTCAGAAGCTGCAGATTGCGTTGGCGCTCGAAGAGCTCGGCGTCGACGTTTTGGAAGCCGGTTTCCCGATCTCTTCCAAGGGTGACTTTGAAAGCGTTTCCCAGATTGCCGCCACACTGAAAAAGACGATCCCCTGTGGTTTGTCGCGTTGCGTGGCCAAGGACATTGAAGCGGCCGGCGAAGCACTTCGCGTCGCGGAACGCTTCCGCATCCACACCTTCATTGCCACAAGTACGATCCATGTGCGCGACAAACTGCGCAAGTCGTTTGACGACATCGTCGAAATGGCCAAGGCCTCCGTGAAGCTTGCTCGTAACTACACCGACGACGTGGAATTTTCTTGCGAAGACGCAGGCCGCACCCCGATTGACGAACTGTGCCGCATGGTGGAAGCCGCCATTGATGCGGGCGCCACGACCATCAACATTCCCGATACCGTGGGCTACACACTTCCGACGGAATTCGGCGGCATTATCACCAACATCTTCAACCGTGTTCCCAACATCGACAAAGCTGTGCTCTCAGTTCACTGCCACAACGACTTGGGCATGGCAACGGCCAATTCGCTGACGGCCGTGCAGATGGGCGCGCGTCAGATCGAATGCTGCATGAACGGTTTGGGCGAGCGCGCCGGCAACACGTCGCTGGAAGAAGTGGCCGCCGCTTTGAACGTTCGCAACGGTTACTTCGAAGGTCTCAAGACCGGCATCGTGATGAAGAACATCGCCAGAACGTCTTCGCTCGTTGCAAAGATCTGCCACGAACCCGTGCCGCCGCACAAGGCCATCGTCGGTTCGAACGCCTTTGCGCACAGCTCCGGCATCCATCAGGACGGCGTACTCAAGAATCGCCAGACCTACGAAATCCTCACGCCCGAAAGCGTGGGCTTTAAGGGCAACAATATGCGCATGACGGCGCGCTCCGGCCGCCATATGATTCGTACCTGCCTGCAGAATCTCGGCTACACGGAGAAAGACTACGATCTTGACGATATTTACGCCCGCTTCCTGAAGCTTGCCGACAAGAAGGGCCAGGTGTTTGACTATGACCTTGAATCTCTGGTGTTCTTCACCAAGCAGGGCGTAAACGATGACGATACGTATCGCCTTGATCGCCTCAATGTGATGAGCGGTAGCGGCGACATGACGGCAACGGCCACGGTGAGACTGCAAGTCGGCAAGCGTACCCGTACGGACTCGAGCATCGGCAACGGTCCGGTGGATGCGGTCTACAACTGCATCACGCGTTTGACGGGCGTGCGCTGCAAGCTCACGAGCTTTGAAATCACGGCCAACGGTGCCGGCATGGACGCCCTCGGTCAGGTCAACATTACGGTCGATTACAACGGACGCGTTTTCCACGGCATGGGCTTGTCGACCGACGTGATCGAATCGGCCGCATTGGCTCTGCTTCACGCCATCAACAATATCGAACGCACCAAGCGCATTCAGGAATTGAGAGAACCTCCCAAGAAGATTGACGATCTGGTGGCCGAACACAAGGCCTGATCGAATCTTTCAGCGAGTCAATGCCGCCGTTTCAGCCGAGAGCCGAAGCGGCGGCTATTTTTCGAACGGCAGTTTTTTGTCCGAGCCGAGTTCGTCGGTGGATAGCCCCAGGAAAAGTGGCTGATAGCTTTCGAGGGCCGGATTGAAGGACAGAAAGACGCGTGCTTTATCTTTCAATGCCGAGAGGTGAATTTGGGCCGGATTGCGCTTGATTTCCGCAAAACAGACGGTTCGGTTGAGATCGTCGATCGCCACGCAGTCAATTTCGTTAGCGCCATTGCGATCCCACCAGGGCCCAACCTGTGTAAACAGGCCGAGGTTGCGGAAATGACGACGGTACAACCTTTCGAGCACGCGACCGGACCAATTCGGATAATCGCGCAGAATCAACTGACGGATGGCTTTCGTATTGTGGCTCTGCAGAATGCGTTGATTGGGTAGGATAAAGGTAAACCAGAAATCCAACAGTTCGTCGTTGAGTTCATATGCAACGCGTTGACGCTTGGCGCCGTTTTGCCCAACCGGTTCCAGAGACTCGATCAGAGCGTATTCGTGTTGGAGCTGGTACAAATGGGCTGATACGTCTATTGAGAAGGTGCTGATAAGTTCGGCGCGTTTGTTCTTACCGGCGGCAATGCGTCGAAGGATCTCGTGGTAGGTTTGTGCGGAGCCTTTGAACTCGGAGGCCAGCATGAGCTGAGCTTCGGAAAGCCAGACGGAATTTTCTTCGACGCCTAAGTGCAGCATATCTTGTAGCGTAAAGGCGCCCATCGGCAAGAAATTTTGAATGTATTGCGCAACACCGCCAGTGAAGGCGTAGAGCGCCAAAAGGTCGTCACCGCTGAAGTTCGGACAGTAGCTCCTGAAAATGGTTTTGACGAGATCGGGCAGGAACGGCTCAACGTGAAGCACGGCGTTGTTGCGGGCAAAAAGTGGTGCTTGACCGTTCTCGAAGATTTCGCGCATAGAGCTTGCAACGGAGCCGCAGACAACAAGAAGCAACTGCATTTTTTCGTGGTGCAAATCCCAGAGCTTTTGCAAAGTGCCGTAGAAACTCGGCTCAATGCGACCGAAGTTCTGGAATTCGTCGAACACCAAAGTGACAGGACGTTGCTTTGCCACTTCGAAAACTTCCAGCAACGCATCTTCGAAGTTGAGAAAACGCCGAGGACGGGGCCAACCGAAGCATTCTCGCAGGCTTTCTGAAAAATCTTCGAGATTCGACGCGGCATTCAGGTGAGGATTGATGTAGGCGTAGATTGTCGGCATGTCCACGCTAGACGGCAGCGCCTCCAGGATGAGACGAGTTTTGCCGACGCGTCGCCTGCCGGAGACAACGACAAAACGACTGATGGCTTTATCCCTGACGACGGAGCGGAGCCGTTGCAGTTGAAGGAGCTCGCATTTGCGGCCGAAAAACGTATTTTTGGAAATAGCAGACATCCGACACCTAAAAAAAATCATGCGCAATATTATTACGCGTAATATTATTACGCATTTTAGCTCAACAGCAAGATAACCTTACTGAAGCCTCGTCAGAATTCAAACGAATAGAGCAAATCAAGCGCTTGATCCACGCCGCTGACGGCCTCCACGTAGAGCCTGGGAATGACGCGGTAACGAAGCGTGAGCGTGGCAAGCGAATCGAAAATCCCGACGCCGTACTTCACTTTGAGGCCCGGCAGCACGTAGCCAGAGACCACCAACTGCGAGCTGTCGCCGACGCCCTCGGTTTCAAATCCGAGGCCGCTGATGCCGACTGCGTCGCCAAGCGATTCGAACACATGACTGCCTTGACTCAAGCCAAGATTAATGAGGGCGGAGGTAATCATGGTGTTGTCCGAGTCGCCGGAAGGATCAAGACCTTCACCGCGGATCAGATAGCTCAAAGCTTCGGTCTCGGATTTGGCAGGGTCGGTGAAGACGGCGACCTGCGGAGAATCAACCGAGCCAGTCACACGAATACCTGCAATCACATCATCGGCCGTGCGATCCGGGTTGCGAATGGCTTCCAGGTCAAGAAGAGGATTGGCCACAGCCCCCACGAAATGGAATTCACCTCGGCGAACGAGTAAGTCTTGTCCGTAAGCCTTGAAGCTACCGGTTGGAACGCTGATTTGACCGGTTAAACCGAGTGTTCCATTGTCCTGAATCACATTGAGGTTTCCGGTGAGTCTGGCCTTAAGGCCCATGGCTTCAACACGAACATCATCTCCGATGTGAATGCGAAGATTGCTTTCTATGGGTATGGGCTTGCCGGCCGCTTTTTTCTTGGCACGAGGACGGTCCAGACGAACAACATCGTCGGAAACGTCAACTGCAGAAGCCGGTAGTTTGCTGACGGAAACTTTAGCCCAGGGAATCGAAATGGCGCCGTCAAGCTTAATCAGATCGCTGCTTGCCTCGCAGGTCACATCGGTTGTGAGGTCAAACTCAATGTCAGGAGGTAAGGTCACGCGCAAATTGCTTCCTTTGGTGGTCACGATCGCTTTGCCTTCACCGATAGTGCGCCAATCGGCTGATCCGTTAAGAGCGACTTCACCCTGAGGTGTTTTAAGGTGCCCTTCGAGGGTGGAGGAGTTGCCGTTGAAGGTCAGTTTGATGTCGCTGGGCAACATTTCGAAGGGAAGCTTAGTTGAGTCAAGCTTGGCATTAAAAAGTCCGGTTCGTCCATAAATCAGAGGTTCTTCCAGTGTTCCCGCAAAGCGCAAATTGCCGAACCATTGACCTTCGGCGGATTCACCCGGTGAGAGGAAGGAGTTGACGAGGGTGGCGTCCACTGCGACAAACTTCAGTGCTCCGTCGACGGTGCGGGTGTTGAAGAGGTCGCTCATGCGAAGTGAACCTTCAATGTCGCCGTTATCTTTGATGTCAATCTTCCAGTTGCCTTCGATGCTGTCTTTGGCGTTGGCAAAGCTGAGTTGAACGGAATTGAAGCCCACCTTCAGGTCGCTCAGATCCATGCGGTACTTGGTGCTGATGTCCTGAGCTCGTACAGTAACGCGGCCGCGGGGAAGTTCGGAAAGACCCGCCGGCAACGTCACGTCAGCGTTGGCCTTGATGATGCCGTCAGCAACAAAGCGTCCCGGGAAATATTGCTTGATGAAAGCCAGATCGAATTTCGGAAGACCGATCAGAATGCGCAGATCGCTTCGATTTGTGAGATCAATCTTGAGATCGTTTTCCAGACACAGTCGTGCATGAGTGTGAGCCAGGCATGCTTTACTGACATTGGCTCGGTTGAGATCGGGCACGTAAGCCAGGCGCATTGGTTTTTCAAGCGTGACGGGGCCGTAGACGGTTTTGACTTTGAGTTCGGCAAGCGCGCCCGCCCAATTGCCGAGCATGCGTTCGTAAATGCCCGAGATTTTGGCGTCAACGGAAATGGGTGTGCCTTCCGTGTGCACGGTCAGGTTGTGCCGCAGTTCGTTTCCGCGCAATTCAATCGTCGCTTTGCGTATGTCGACGCCTTGCGTCTTGAAGTCGGTAAGCTGCAGTGTCAGTCGACCGGAAACCACGTCGCGCGAACGCATGCGACCGGTCAGATGGCCGCGCTTAAGTGTTGTGCCGAAATAGTCAATGTTGCGTGCCGTCAGATCGGCGTTGATGACGGGTAGCCGCGTGGTCCCCGTCACGGCCAATGTGCCCTTGACCGAACCGAGCAGGTTGGGATCGACCAAACCGAAATCGGGCGCGTCAATTTTGGTCTTGAAGTCCAGTTCCGGTATGTCTTTGGCAAAGTCGGCCTTGCCTGAGAATTCAAACGTGTTGTTGCCGACGGCAAAGTAGAGTTCAGGGGCTTCCACAATGCCGTTGCCGTGAGATTCGACCGTGCCGGTGAGCGCCAACGACTGCCCTCGTAATTCCCCAAGAACCGTGAGGTCCTGTAATTTGGCTTTCCATCGTCCGTTTTGTCTTTCTCCCCAGATCACGAAACTGCCGTCCACTGTCAAGGGCGTCTGAGGGAGAACTTCTTTGGTGTTGAGGCCGGAAAGATTTAAAGCAGCGGCGAAACGAACGTTCTTTTCCCAATTGGCTTGCCCGTCAATTTGAACGCGTCCGACGTTGGACAGAATTGAGAAGTCCGTGAGATGGGAGGCGACTTCGGACCCCTTGCCTCGTATGACGATATCCGCTGTGACGCTGTGTTTCTCATCAACGGGATAAAGCGCTTTGGCGGTGGCGTTGAGAGCGTAGTCAACGGCTTTGCCGGAGAGATTGACATCCACGGCGTTGACGATGGCGCCGGAAATTTCCACTTTGTCGGCACGAATCTCTGCTGAAAGAGGCAAGCCGAGCTTTGTCGGAGACGCAGTCAAGACAAAAGAGGCACCTTGTACGCCGGGGACGTTTTCAATACGACCTGAAAGCGAGAGTGTGTCGTTTAAGGAGCCTTGGCCCGAGAGTGTTAAGTTTATGGTTACCGGAGGCTGAGGCTCGGGTTTGGGAAGTAGACCGCGCACGCTGTCGCGCCAACGTTCAATGCGGCGCTTGAGTCGGGCTTGCGCTTTACGTCGCAGCTCGCGTTTTTCTTCTCTCGTGAGTGTTTTGGCGTCAACCTGTTTACGGGGCTCGATTCCTTGAGCTCTGCGCTTGGCTCGGCGTTCTTGCGCGGCTTTAAGCCGTTCGGCACGCACGTCTTTTAAGCGTTCGTAAAAGTTTTCGATTTCTTCTGTCGTCGGTTCGGCAATCGTGGGCAGGACTCCCGTCGGGATGGCTTCGCGGGCAACGAGCGTGGACAGGTTAAGATCAAGCGTCATTTCGTGCCGTGCGTCCAATCCTAACGTCACGGCGCCTGTGAGTTCGGCGCCCATGGTGCGGGCGGCAATGTTTTCAAGTGCCACGGCCCCGTTTTGGGCAGTGAGCGCAAAGGTAACCGAGTCAACGGTTTGATCGGGGTTGCCCTTGATCGTGAAGTTCGAAAGTTCGAAACGCTTCAGATTTAAATCTAGCGGAAGCTCAATGGCCGGAATCGTCGGCACGATAACTTCTGAAAAAGTGCGCTTAAGGGCTGAGCCGATGGATTCGTCGGAAGGAGGTGTTTCGGCTGACTGAAAACTCGAATCCCGCAAGAGAACGGAATCGATGTCGATGCGGGATTGTGTCCAAACAGCCTGTGTCTGCAGGAGCCCCACATTCACTAAGTTGCCGTCAATGTCAGCCTGCAAGTTTTTGATCGTCACGCGATCGACAATCACGGCAACCGGTGTTTTCAGTTGCGACGTTTGCGCTTTGTCGGTCGGTTGAGTTGTTGGTTCCGGGGGCGGAGTTGAAGCCGACGACGCCATTTCCTGCGTTCGGATTCGCAGCGTGGCTTCAGACAGTTCAAAGGCATTAAGATCCACACGCCGAGACAGGAGCTTGGAAGCGTCCAGGCTCCACGAAACATTTCCGCGAAACGTCAGACCAGGCGCGGTGTACTGCAATTTGTCGGCTTTAAGGGAGAAGGCGGAGCCGCTTAGCGACTCGATTTTCAGGCCCGGTACGGTTTTTTCAAGTGTACCTTTGATGATCTGAAGGCCCGTATCGGTGCCGAGCAAAATTCCGGGCACGGCGGCAAGCACAACCAGCACCGAAGCAGTTCCGATCAGTAGTCGTTTGCCCCATCTCATAATTCAGGCCCCAAACCGATGTAGAACTGGATACCGTTTTCCTCGGAGTCGCCCACCGGTTTTGCAATGTCAAGCTTGATCGGACCGAGAGGCGATTCCCAGCGCACGCCGATGCCTGCGCCTTTTTTCAGGTTGGAAAACTCAAAGTTTGTGTCAGCTCGGCCGATGTCGAAGAAGACGGCTCCCCACCATTTGCCCTTGACGCGCAGCTGGTACTCGATGCTGCCGGTGATCATTTTTGAAGCACCCGTCAGATCGCCGTTTTCATCCTTGGGCGAAATTGATTCGTAGTCGTAGCCGCGAATGCTTCTGTCACCGCCGGCAAAGTAGCGCAGATCCGGCGGAACGTCGTTGAAGTCGCCCGTTTCGATCCATCCGAGGTGAGAGCGCAGCACGAAGCGATGCTTGCGGGCGAACGTACGAATCAAGGTGTATTGCGCTTCAAGCATCAGCGCATCAATGTCCGAACCCCACATTTGGTTGGCATAGCCGATAGTGTAACGCTGAGAGTCGCCCCACTTGGGCATCAGGCCTCCGCGGCTTCGCGTACGCGAGAGTGAAAACTCGGGGTAGACCATCATGGTCTTGTTGTCAAGCGACCCCTGCGTGAAGTCGTCGAGTCGGAACTTCAGCGCAATGCCCTTTTGCCAGCCTTCGTAGAGATCCCAGCGTCGAGTGGCGGCAAAAGTCAGAGAGTCCGCTTTGGTGTCGTTCAAGTCTTCGTGCTTGTATCCTCCGCCGAACATCCAGAACTGCTCCAATGCATTTTCCTCAAGTGGCAGTTTGTAGGTGAGGTCAAGCATTTGCTCAAGCTTGGAGATGTCACCTGCAGCCTCAAGACTATGACCCGAATCATTTAACCATGGCTTTTTCCAGATGAGGCGCCCTCGGGGTCCGACGTCGGTGGAGTACCCGAGTCCTGTTTCCACGGAATTTTTGACTTTGGGCGAGACGCGGGCGTGTACCGGCAACTGCTTGTCATTGCTTTTGCGACCCGCGGTGATGTCGGGGGTCACGACGATGGAATTGAACCAGCCGGTGGCTGAGAGTCTGCGATTGAGTTCGGCAACGTCGTCGGACAAATAGGGTTCGCCGGTTTCAAACGGAACGAGGTTTTGCAGGATCGACTCGCGAATCTGGCTGCCCGTGAAGTCCACATCTCCAAATTTGTAGCGCTCTTTGGGATCGTATACCAACAGCCATTGACCTTCGTTCTTCTCTGCATCGACTAATAATTCGCTTTGAATAAATGTGCCGTCAAAGTGCCCGTACCGCATGGCGGTGCGTTCTACCGCAGCCTTGAAGTCGGTGTATTCGCCGTGGTTGAGCTGCGTGCCGGGCTTGGGTAGTCGACGCTGCAGGCGACGAAAGTGTGAGCGTCGAGTGTTTTTTTCGCCTTCAATGGTCAACGTGGCGCTTGTGATACGCACCGGTTCACCGAGCTTGACGCGGGCAACGAGCAACGTCTTTTCTTTGCGCGCGGTATTTTTGCTCGCTTTGTCGGAGGTCGGATCGACGTTGGGTTGAGGCTGCGGAGTATTGTCATCAGTTGTCGACGGTTTGTCGGAAGATGCTTGTGCCTGAGTCTGCGCGGAATCGGGTTTGACCCAGCGGTAACGGATTTCGTACTGGTAATAGCCCAACGCTTCAAGCCCTCGGCGGATGGACTTATCGACCTGAGACCGATAGGTGTGCTTGCGTGGAGGAGAGGCTTTTTCACGAATCGGTGTCAGAAGTGCTTCAACATTGTCCTTGGGCTCTCCTTGCAGACCGTCGACTCTGACATCAAACGACCAGGCCGACAGTGCACATGCGAAGGCCATCACCGAAAGCGTCGTCTTGATGAAGACAGCATGAGGGCGCGGGCTGTACGGGGAGCCGACAACCTGTTTGGCAACAACTCGCATTGACCGATACGACATGCTGCGACCTCAGAAGCTAAAGAAACGACGACACAAGAAGAATTGTGCCCGCAAAAATCCTGAAGTGCTAAATGGCGGTTCAGGAATGGATGGAACATGAATATGAATGAATGCATGTATCTGTCTTTCGGTAAACTAAGACGACACGGAGAAGCGGTGCTCGAGGAGATGATTTTATGGCAATCCTTCGATATCTAACTAAATTAACGGGCCTTCAGGCAGGTGATGAGCCTGAAGTGCACGAGATTCCACTTGAATCATCTGAACCAACCAATGTCGGGCAGTTGACCGCACGATTGTCTCGAGCTTTGAAAGCTCGACTGACTGAGACAATGAAACAGGAAGGGTTTGACGACATCGATTCGGCGCACGGCGATATTCTCAATGTACTCTACCGGCAGGGGCCGACCAGTATGACGGACTTGGCTCGTCGCTCGCATCGCACGAAAGCAACCGTCACCGTGCTGGTCAAGAAACTCGAAAGTCTTGGTTATGTCCTGCGTTGCGCCAATACACTTGATGGCCGTTCCTGTCTGGTTGATCTGGCTGATAAAGGGAACGCTTGCCGGAAGAAATTTGAGGCCATTTCCAAGCGCATGGATCAAGCTGTCCGGGGTGCTTTGTCGGTTGATGAGATAGAGACTTTGGAAGATCTTATGCGGAAAATCAGTGCACAACTGGAGAGGGCGGCACATTAAAATTCAAATTTAGTTTGATATCAAATTAAACTATGAAAAAAATCCCAGACGTTTTTTAGCGTCCGGGACTTGAATTTGGTGGAGGTGGCGGGAATTGAACCCGCGTCCGAAGCGATTTTTCCGTCGGATCTACATGCTTAGTTCAACAATTTTGAGTTCTTACCGTCTGCCCTGCCGTTAAACGGGCCTTCAGACGGCCAGCCGCTTGGATCTCGAAGTGCACGTCACGGCTCCGTGCGCTTCCAGTCACAGTGAAATGACGATGCTGCCGGTTTTACCCGACCTGAGCCTGTGACCACTCAGTGCATCGCTCGCGGCATTAAGCGGCGAGAGCGAAACGCTCGTTGTTGGCGTTTATTTTTTTCTAGTTGTTTAGCGAGGAGACTAGACCTCGGCATGCACCGTACGGCGTCCTACACCCCGTCGAAACCGGAACACCCCCGTAAAGGGAGTGCCATTGTATTCGTTTCCATAGAAAAAGGCCATGAAATGGCTGGAAAAATTGCGCGATGTGTGGTTGTTCCAGCGCACCGTTTTGTAACACGGACGAATGTCAATGCACCAAACGGGTGCGCAAGACCGTACAATTTGGTGCGTACATGCCGTGGTTCACGCTCTCAAGAGCTGTTTTACGGGACTGTGAAAATTGGCATGAAATTTGCTTTTGATTGATTGGGCGGTTCGATCCCGCCAAGATCAACAGACAAACCATTTCCGAATCTAGGAGAAATCAATCATGACCTCGCCCGCAGACGTTCTGCAGATGGTTAAAGACAACGATGTCAAGTTCGTTGATTATCGTTTGACCGATACCCGCGGCAAAGAACAGCACATGACCGTGCCTGCCCATCAGCTCACCGAAGACACTTTCGAAGACGGACAGGCCTTTGACGGCTCGTCGATGGCCGGCTGGAAAGGCATTGAAGCGAGCGACATGATTCTGATGCCCGACCCTGAAACGGCCCGCATGGATCCGTTCCGTGAACAGAACACTCTCATTTTGACTTGCGATGTTCTCGAGCCCGATACCGGCAAGGGCTATGCGCGTGATCCCCGTTCTCTTGCACGCCGTGCCGAAAATTATCTCAAGAGCACCGGCATCGGTGACAAGGCTTTCTTTGGTCCCGAACCCGAGTTCTTCATTTTTGACGGCGTGACGTTTGCCAACGAACCCCAGAACACCTTTTTCAAGATTTTCTCCGAAGAAGGTCCGTGGGCAAGCAAGATTGAATACGAAGGCGGTAACCTTGGCCACCGCGCTCCGTTTAAGGGCGGTTACTTCCCGGTTCCGCCGGTTGATACGCTCTCTGACATTCGCGCCGAAATGGTGACGTTGCTTGAACAGCAGGGGGTTCCCTGTGAAGTGCACCACCACGAAGTGGGTGCTGCCGGTCAGTGTGAAATCGGTACGCGTTTTTCCACGCTTGTGCAGCGCGCCGACTGGTTGCAGATCATGAAGTACACGATCTGGAACGTGGCAGCCGCCTATGGCAAGACCGCTACCTTCATGCCCAAGCCCATGTTCGGTGACAACGGTTCCGGTATGCACGTGCACCAGTCCATCTGGAAGGAGGATCAGAACCTCTTTGCCGGCAACGGTTACGCCGGTCTTTCCGAAATAGCCCTCTATTACATCGGCGGCATCATCAAGCACGCTCGAGCCTTGAACGCCTTCACCAACCCGACCACCAACTCCTACAAGCGTTTGGTGCCGGGCTTTGAAGCTCCCGTGAAGCTTGCCTACTCGGCTCGCAACCGTTCGGCTTCGCTGCGCATTCCGCACGTGGCCAGTCCCAAGGCTCGCCGCGTCGAAGTCCGCTTCCCGGATCCGACGGCCAATCCTTATCTCGCCTTCTCGGCGATGTTGATGGCCGGTCTTGACGGCATCCAGAACAAGATTCATCCGGGCGAACCTGCCGACAAGAATCTGTACGACCTGCCGCCGGAAGAAAACGCCAAGATCCCGACGGTTTGCGCCGAACTGAGTCAGGCTCTCGAATACCTCGACAAGGATCGTGAGTTCCTTACCCGCGGCGGCGTTTTCAGCGACGATCTGATTGACGCCTATCTTTCGCTCAAGAGCCACGAGGTGGATCGTTATCGTTGCGCTGTGCATCCGCTCGAATACGAGATGTATTTCGCTTGCTGATGCATAGGCGTCAGACGCCGGCCAAGTGTTCTGATTTCGACCGGCGTTGATTAGGTTTGTCTGTACGGCATCCCGAGGCGAATTTATCTCGGGATGCCCGTGCGACGGTTTCTTAGACGAGTGTCAGCAGGAGTCGCCAAATATGAGCCGAGGCAACAGCAGTTTTTACGCCCGGCTTCAGGCTGCGGCGGATTTGTTATCCACAGGGGTCGTGGTGCTCGACCGTTATGGCCGTGTGCTGTGGTGCAATACCGCAGCAGAAATGCTGATCGGATGCTCAAGGCGTAATCTCAAAGGCACGGACATCGGACTATTGATCGCCCATGTGCGTGAGTGGGCAGAGCGTTTTTCCGATAAAGACAAAAAGCTTGTTCCCTATACGGCCGTTACCGAACTGCGCCGTCCCCTGGCTGACCCTGAACCCGTTCAAATCATGCTCTCGAGCATAGCCGAGAGCGAAAGCAGCGTGTTGCTTGAAATCGTTCCCGTGCAAAAGGCGATGGATAGTGTGCGTCAAGAGCAGGAAGCGGGGATGGGGGAGGCAACGCGTTCGCTTTTGCGTAATCTCGCTCATGAAGTGAAAAATCCGCTCGGGGGTATCCGAGGAGCTGCACAACTTCTGGAAGCCGAGCTTGAAGATCGCGAGCAGCGTGAATACACCGAAGTCATCATTACCGAAGCCGACCGCTTGCAGGGGCTCGTTGATCGATTGTTGCAGCCTTATCGACGCGAATCCCATTTAACCGAAGTCAATCTGCACGAAGTGTTGGAACGAGTGCGCAATCTCGTAAGCGTTGAGTTCGGTCCCGGACTTTCCGTGCTTCGCGATTATGACGTCTCGGTTCCGGCGATCATGGGGGATCGCGAACAGCTCATCCAAGTTTTTCTTAATCTCATGCGCAATGCGGCTGAGGCAGGAAAAGCCTTGATAGCCGAGGGACGGGCGGAACTCATGATCAAAACGCGTATTGCGCGCCAGTGCACGATTCAACGCAAGCGTTATCGTCTTGCCGTCAATGTGCACATAATCGACAACGGACCGGGCATCGACAAGCGCATACGTGAAAAAATTTTCTATCCGCTGGTCACGGGACACGACGGCGGTACGGGATTGGGGCTTTCCATCGTGCAGACCTATGTGGAGCGGCACGGAGGATCGATTGAGGTCGACAGCAGACCGGGCTGCACGGATTTCAGTCTGCTTTTCCCGTTGGGCGAACCGATCAACTAAACAGAAACAAGAAAAACAAAGATGCGACAGATTTGGGTTGTTGACGATGATCGTTCCATTCGTTGGGTGCTCGAAAAGGCGCTCACGCGTGCACAAATGCCGTTTCGATTGTTCGAGTCGGCAGCCGACGTTGTCAAAGCGTTTGAACACGATACGCCGTCGGTGCTTTTAAGCGACATTCGCATGCACGATATGAGCGGACTCGATCTGCTTGCCTTTGTCAAAAACAAATATCCCGGATTGCCCGTCATCATCATGACGGCCTTTAGTGATCTCGACAGTGCCGTGAGCGCTTTTCAAGGGGGCGCGTACGAGTATTTGGCCAAACCTTTCGATATCAACAGTGCCATTGATTTGTTGCGCCGCGCGCGTGAGGAAAGTACGGTGGCCGAAAGTACGGACGCAAGCGACTTGGATGACAAGGGAGAAGAGCGTCGAACCGAAATCATCGGACAGTCGCGTGCCATGCAGGAAGTGTTTCGGGCGATCGGCCGTTTGTCGCATAGTCACGTCACGGTGCTTCTGACGGGCGAATCGGGAACCGGCAAGGAAGTGGTTGCCCGTGCGCTGCATCAGCACAGCCTTCGTAGCCGAGCCCCTTTCGTGGCGATCAATACGGCGGCCATTCCCCGAGAGCTCCTCGAAAGCGAACTGTTCGGACACGAACGCGGCGCATTTACCGGGGCCAATCAGTTGCAGTACGGCCGCTTTGAACAAGCCAAAGGCGGTACGCTTTTCTTGGACGAAATTGGGGATATGCCCGCCGATTTGCAGACGCGTCTTCTGCGAGTTCTAAGCGACGGTTATTTCTATCGCGTGGGCGGAACGCAGTCAATCAAAGCAGATGTTCGTGTTATCGCGGCGACGAACCAAAACTTGGAAGAACGTGTGCGACAGGGGCTCTTCAGAGAAGACCTTTACCATCGCTTGAACGTGATTCACCTGCAACTGCCGCCGTTGCGCGAACGAACCGAAGATATCGAAGCACTGGCCGATCATTTTCTAAGTACTGCGGCGTCCAATTTGAAGACGGAGCGCAAACGCCTGACGCCGGAAGCCTTGCAGGTGATTCGCCGCTTTCCATTTCCGGGCAATGTCCGTCAATTGGAAAATCTCTGCAATTGGCTCACTGTGATGGCTCCCTCGCAATGGATTCGTCCGGACGATTTGCCGTTTGAATTTAAGACAGGGAGCGGACAGGCCTCGAGTGAGGCGGCCTCTGACGTTATCGCAACGAGAGCCGGCGGCTGGACAGATCAGTTGGCTGAGGTGGTGAGAGAACTTCTAAGCCGAGGTACGCCCAAAACTATGGATGAACTTAACCGTGTGTTTGAAACGACGGTCTACAAGACCGCTTTGGAATTTACGCACGGAAAAAAGATAGAAGCGGCTCAGAAGCTTGGCGTGGGCAGAAACACGCTCACGCGCAAGCTTCAGGAGCTCGGTCTGAGGTAGGAATCAGTGAGACTTTTTCGTGATGATGTCAATGCAGCACATCACGAAGGCAGACAGCACGAAGGTCAGGTGCAGGACGACGTACCAGAGCAGTTTGTCGTTGGCAATCGACTGGATGTCCATGAAGATACGCAGCAGGTGGATCGAAGAAATGGCAACGATGCTTGCCGCCACCTTGTTTTTAAGAGAGCCCGCATCCATCTTGCCGAGCCATCCCAATTTTTCGTCCTTGCCGTCGTCAAGGTTCATGCGCGAGACGAAGTTTTCGTAGGACGAGTACATCACCATCACGATGAGACCGCCTACCAGCCCCATGTCGATCAGGGAAAGCAGTGACAGGATCAGATCGGCTTCGCTCAACGTGAGCACGTGCGGCAGCACATGAAAGATTTCCTGGAAAAACTTGATCGCCAGCGCGATGAGCGCCAGGGACAGTCCCAAAAAGACTGGCGCTAAAAACCATCGTGCAGCATAAAAAGTGCGTTCAAACATGC